>LGVF01267590.1_pt1 | contig 18933 bp, 17 predicted proteins | sample 469901 | NCBI WGS metagenome assembly LGVF01 (sample SAMN03893561, study PRJNA290197) | marine sediment metagenome | material: sediment; isolation source: combined push core samples #3730, #5133, and #5579 collected at Hydrate Ridge | place: Pacific Ocean: Hydrate Ridge
ATTAAATAATTTTGTAGAAGCTACTGTAGCATCAATTGCAACATCATATTTAGTAACAGATGTTGCCAATAAGCTTCCATCTTCAGCATAAATATTACCCCTTCTAGCATTAATTGTATGTGGCATTATAGTTTGCTTATCAACTATTTTCATGTAGTGATCGCGTTCTACAAACTGAATACGGAAAATCTGACCTAGAATCATAACAAACACTACTAGTAGAAATCCAACTACTAGATATAATCTGTTCAATATTTTTCTTTTAACTTTTTCCAAAGCTCTTATTCTGTTTCTACAGTTATTACTTGTGGTGGAGTTGTTGAAACTTCCAGTCCTAAATTTTTTACTTTTGCTTGAAGGTTCGATCCCATTCTTGAATTCATTAACTGAGTTCGAACTGATACAAATTCTGATTTTAATTCTCTAACGTCTTCCTTTATTGTTGTTATTTTATAAACTTTAGTATCTATTGCATGCGAGCTAACTATGCTAATCATTGCTATAGTTACCAGAAAAATTATCAACTTATAATTGTCTAAGAGTATATTTGTATCAAACAAATTACCCTTTACGATGGTTCCTATATTTTGAGTTTTTTTCTCCATTACAATTTTGTTGCAACTCTAAGCTTAGCGCTTCTTGCTCTACTATTCCTAGCTATTTCTTCTTCGTTTGGTATTATTACTTTTCTATTAACGGCTTTAAATGGCACATCAATGTTTCCGTAAAAATCTTTTTCAGGCTCACCGTGAAAAAGTCCGGATTTAATATATCTTTTTACTAATCTATCTTCTAGTGAATGATAAGACATAACTACCAATCTCCCTTCGGGATTAAGTAAATCTTTCGTTGCTTCCAAGAATGATTTNNTAAAATTTATTTTCTCTATTTCTTGGAGCTAGACTCCTAGTAACATCCTTAAGTTCATCATTGGTAACTATTGAATTTTCAGAACGAAAATCCACAATCTTATTAGCTACTTTCCAAGCATTTTTTAATTCACCATAATCGCGAAGTATTCTTGTTAAGTCCTCTAATTCGTATTCGTTTACAACATTATATGCTGACAGGTTGGCTTTCTGATTCATCCTCATATCAAGCTTACCATCAAAACGAGTAGAAAATCCACGTTCAGCAACATCAAATTGATGAGAAGAAACACCCAAATCGGCTAATATTCCATCAACTTTTTTAACACCATGTAAACGTAAGTAGTTTTTTATATGTTTGAAATTAACATTGATAAGTTCGAAACGAGAATCATCGATTACATTATTGAGTGCATCTTTATCTTGATCGAATGCAAATAACTTTCCTTTTTCTCCTAGGTGAGAAATAATTCCACGCGAATGACCACCTCCTCCAAAAGTCACATCCACATAAATACCATTTTCTTTTATAGCCAAACCTTCAATGCATTCATCGAAAAGTACAGGCACGTGGTACTCTTTTGCCATNNAGTGGTTCTTCAAAATCCCCCATAACTTCTTCTGCCAAGTCTCCAAAATCTACATCAGGATCATTAATCACATTTTCATAACGATTTTTATCCCAAATTTCGATAATGTTATTAACTGTAACAGTTAGTACCACTTCTTTTTCAATTCCAGCAAAATTCACAAGATCTTTCGTTATTAGCATCCTTCCTGTTCCATCTAAGTCAATCGACTTTACCCCTGCAGTAAATTGACGAACAAAAGTTGCTACTTTTTTCTGAAAACGATTTTTCTTGTTTAATTTACTCATTACAGCGCTCCATTCTGCCATAGTATACAACTCTAAGCACTGCTCAAAAACCGATCGTTTCAATACAAATCCATCACCCAAAAGCGGAGCTAACTGTCTCTTTAACTGAGCAGGTAGCAATAATCGTCCTTTGGAATCGATTTTACATTCGTATGTCCCGAATAGGTTTGTCATTAATTATAATTTTCAATCTCAAATATAAGAGTTATACTACACAATTTCACACTTTTCACCACTTTTTACCACTTTGTTGATAACTTAGAGTAGAAATAGTCCAAATAGCCCATGTTTTCTATGAATTACACTTTTACGGAAACGTGTTTTTATTAACAATTTGAATTAATTTTCCGGTTTAGAATATTTTTCATTATGAATAGTGGAATATTGTGGGATACTTGTATTGAAGGGTACTTGCTATCAGTAACGTATATCACATTAAAAAGAAGGCTCTTAAAAAGAAACTATAAAATATCTAACAAATTGGCCTTAACTTACAACTCACAAACACTTGTTTATCAGTTAGTTTTAAATATTTATAAAATAAAACGTGTGTTATGTAGAAATAATTATTCATTTATGTACAATATTACTATTTTTGCAACTTGATGTAAATACACTCAAATGATTTTCAATAGAAAAAAAGAAGATGATTTTATCTATTTAGATAAAGGAAAAGGTCAACCTATAGTTTTATTACATGGGTTACTTGGTGGATTAAGTAATTTTGATAGTGTTGTTGAAATGCTATCTAATGATGGATTTAGGGTAATTGCACCTACGCTTCCAATATATGATCTTCCTCTTTTAAAAACAAATGTAAAAAACCTCACTGAGCATGTACACAAACTAATACTTCACCTAAATTTAGGTAAAGTTGTACTTGTTGGTAATTCGCTTGGAGGGCACATTGCATTAATATATACAAAAAAACATCCTGAAAACGTAGCTGGACTTGTTTTAACGGGTAGCTCAGGCTTATACGAAAATGCTATGGGCGAATCGTATCCTAAAAGAGGTGACTATGAATATATGAAGCGAAAAGCTGAAGAAGTATTCTATGACCCTACTATTGCTACCAAAGAGTTAGTTGACGAAGTTTATGAAACAGTAAATAATAGGAATAAGGCAATTAGAATACTTTCTATTGCTAAAAGTGCTATTAGACATAACATGTCTACAGATGTAGTACATATGGATTTACCTGTTTGTTTAATTTGGGGGAAATCTGATATCGTGACTCCTACCAGTGTTGCAGAAGAATTCCACAATCTTTTTCCTCAATCAGAACTTCATTGGATTGATAAATGTGGGCATGCTGCTATGATGGAAAGACCTAAGGAATTTAATATCATACTAGAAGGTTGGATTAACAAACACCTAAAATAAGTAAATGAAAATAGATACATCAACATTTATTATTAGTAACTCTGATTGGAAAAAATGCCCAAAAGAGAATAGACTTGAGTACGCGTTTATTGGTAGATCTAATGTTGGTAAATCATCGCTTATTAACATGTTAACTAATCATAAAAATTTAGCTAAAACTTCTGGAAAACCAGGAAAAACACAATTAATCAATCATTTCTTGATTAATAAACATTGGTTTTTAGTTGATTTACCTGGATATGGTTTTGCTAAAGTAGCTAAATCTGTTAGAAGTGGGTTTGGTAAAATAATAAGTGATTATATTGAAAACAGAACTAAACTCATTAATCTATTTGTTCTTGTTGATTCAAGACATGAACCACAAAAATTAGACCTAGAGTTTATGAAATATTTGGGTGAAACTGGAATCCCATTTAGCATAGTTTTTACAAAAGCAGATAAATTAAATAATTATAAGTTATCTAAAAACTTAATCCATTATAAAGGTGAATTAGCAAAAATATGGGACGAATTACCTAAGATATTTGTTACATCAGCAGAATCACAAGATGGTAAAGACGAATTATTATCGTACATAAATGAGTTAAATGAAGAGCTTGGCAGTAACTTTTTACCAAGACTATAATCTCTCAAAAATATTATACAAAAAAAACACCATGAAGTTTCATGGTGTTTTTTTTGTATAATATATGCTACAACTCTAAACCTGTAACTATACAACCTATGATGTAAACATTCCGTAATCTAATTTATCACAGAACGTCAAGGACTTATTGAAAAGAGGAAAATTGAAAGTTATTCATCATTCAATTCTAATTTTTCAGCAAAATGCTCGCAAAAGTCACGTAAATCACCTGCCATTTTATCTTCGTTTGTTGCTTTTTCTAATGAATCAGACATAGACAATAATGTTTGATGAAAAAATCTTTTCATCTCATCAACCTTCATATCTTTTGTCCAAAGATCTATGCGTAAAGTATCTTTTGATTCTTCGTCCCAAACCGATAATAAAAATGCTTTTGATTCTGACTTATTAATACCGCCGTCAGGAGCTGACCAATACATTTTTTCAGGTACTTTATTTTCGTCTAATTCTATTTCTAATGTTATTTTTGATTTATGTGCGCTCATATTAATTGTTTTATAAATAAGTATATGTAAGTATCTTAGAAACTTGTTTTACTTTTTTGGTTTATATTTTGATTTAATGAAGATATCTTTTGCATCATTGTTTTTTACTAGCTCTTCTATTGATATGTCATTATTTTCCATATAAGAATTAACTATTTGCCTGCCCAACCAAATACCAACTCTACCAGGAGAATCTCTATCAAGATCTAAAAAGAATTTTGTGAAAGGTGCTACATCGATGAATCTTTGTGTTAATCTTGGATCTGTATTATATAAGTATTTATTCTTAACTATATATGTCCAAATATCAGTCTCATTTTTTTTACACCACTTAGATTCGTCTTTACTATATCCAATAATTAATGACTCATCTGCGTTTGGAATTAATATTTGAGACAGGTACAACAATTTACCATTATATATCATTTGTGCTAAAAGTGTTTTATCATAAGGATCGTTTGATACAATTGTTCTTAAAATTGCATCTGCAACATCTACTTTGATTCTTTCGGCATGCATATTTTTTGTGAAATAATTTGGGAACTGATTATATTCTACCTCATCTACGCCTAAGTACATATCAAGTGAGATAAATAATCTTTTTCCTGAATACAAAACCGGATATTGATAATCAAAATCAGAAAGAATGGTAAAAACTTCTGGTGATATAAATTTTGGGAAGTAATACTTCAAATGTTTGAAAACATCTACCACCTCATCATATTGATAATGAAAATCTCCAAAAACCTTAACTGATTTTTGATATACTTCCTGCTCATGTTTATCTGATATCTTATTCAACCAGACAGAATCAGGGTATTCTTCAGGAAACATCAATGGATATTCAATTTTAAGATTTATCAGGCTATTTGCATCTGCACTAAAAAACAAACTGTCAAACCTAACTAGCTTTGTATTAATATCAATACTTGTAACATCTACTCTATTATTATCTGTACATGATAAAAGTGTAAGTGTTAAGATTGATGCAAAAAGGATTGTTCTTATATTATTCATTATATGAAAATAAAATTTCGTCAAAAATAATAATATCGCTTATTTAATCACTAATAAACCTCATCATAATAAAAATTAATTAAATAGAGACAATCTATATATATTGTTAACTTCTAAATACAATACTTTATTTATTTTTGCAGAAAACATATTGACATGAATGAGATTTCAAAATATATAAGTGCGTGGTTGCTAGAATACAGCCAAAAATCGAATACAAAAGGATTTGTAATAGGAGTTAGTGGAGGAATTGATTCTGCAGTTACATCAACCCTAGCAGCAGAAACAGGCAAGGAAGTTCTAGTAATTGAAATGCCTATACATCAAGATGCTATACAAGTTACAAGAGCTCAAGATCACATTGAATTTTTGAAAAATAAATATTCAAACGTTAAGTCAGAAAGAGTAGATTTAACTGAGATGTATGAAATATTCAGAAAATCAATTCCCAATACCAATCTTGCAAGCGAAGAATTATCACTAGTAAATACTAGAGCTAGAATTAGAATGACAACCTTATTTTATTTTGCCGGATTACATAATTACTTAGTTGCCGGAACAGGGAATAAAGTTGAAGATTTCGGTATTGGTTTCTTTACGAAATACGGTGATGGTGGTGTAGACTTAAGTCCAATTGCCGATTTGATGAAATCTGAAGTTTATGATTTGGGAGAAGAATTAGGAGTTATAGAATCTATACTAACTGCTGCACCAACAGATGGACTTTGGGGTGATGATAAAACAGATGAAGACCAAATTGGGGCATCTTACGATGAGCTTGAATGGGCTATGGAATTTATTGAACTTAATTTATCAGAAGACCGATTAAATAAAAGGCAACGAGAAGTATTATCAATTTATAAAAGAATGAATAGTGCAAATCAACATAAAATGAACGCTATTCCTGTCTGTAAAATACCAGATGACATTAGATAGAATTTAAATTATTCCTAATATCTAAGTGAAAGAAGCAAGAACCTGTTGAAAATTTTGATAATTTTCAACAGGTCTTTATGTCTTCTTAATTATTTTTATTGGACAAAAACTTACTGATAATTATTCCTATTACTATAGTAGAATAAAAATTTCCAACTAATCCAAAAAGTACGGTTACACGTTGTGCAAACTGACTTACTGGTGAAATATCTCCATAACCAATTGTTGTAAGCGTAACAAAGCTAAAATAAACTAATCTATTTAATGATTTAGCTCCCTCTTCTAGCCCCTTAAATGATCCTGGTGAGTTATTTTCAATAGAAATAAAGATAACACCCCCTATTATACCTATTACGAAGAACCCTGCTAAAACGGCTCCTATTGTATTTAAATCTACTTTAGAAAAATCGATTAACTCATTAAAAATCTCATATATTATTATTAAATAATAAGTTATTAAAATAAAATCTTTTACATATTCTAACCACTCCGGAACAACATCAGTGTTCAACACTCTTACAATTAACACAAAGGCTCCTAAAAATACAATAAGCCTAAAGAGATATTTACGAGCTAGTAATACATTTATTCCGGCAAGGATGCTAAAGGTAAATATTATCAATTCTACCCAATGATAATTTGATATTTTCTCTGAAAAAGTAGGAATCATAAATTCTAATAGAAATGCCACCCATAAAATAAGAAACCTATAACGATAAGCTTTTGCTTGATATAATTTTAAAGTTTTTTCCACAATCTAAATATTTCAGAATTAGTCATAAAAAAAGAGTGTTTGAAAATTACAAATAATAATCAAACACTCTTAATAATTTTTTATAAAGAATTACTTAGCAGCTTCTTCTTCAGCTTTTTTAGCAGCTTCCTCTTCTTCAGCAGAGATCCACCCTCCACCAAGCTCTTTATATAGCTTAACATAGGAAGATAATAACTCTTGGTGTGCTTGTGATTCCGCCAACTGAGACTCAAACTGTTGTCTTTGCTGTTCTAACACCTCCAAGTAACTTGTAACACCTCTATCATATCTCATTTCTGATAAATATAAAGCACTTTCAGCTGCAACTACTTGGCTTGTTCTTGCTTCAAATTCTACTTTAAGAGTTCTAATCCCTACTAAAGCATCTTCAACTCCTCTAAAAGCATTTAAAACTGTTTTCCTATAAGCATAAACTGCTTGTTCTGTCTTATGCTTTTCAACTTCAACTCTTCGTTTATTTTTACCAAAGTTAAACAATGGACCAGTTATTGCAGAACTAACACTCCATACAAAGCCATTCGATAATAAATTATTAACATCACTACTACCTAAACCTCCAGAACCTGTTATACTAATGGAAGGGAAACGCTTTGCAACAGCAACTCCAACCTGAGCATTTGCTGACATTACAGCAAATTCGGATTGAATGACATCTGGTCTACGCTCAATAAGGTGTGATGGCAAACCTACTGGAATTTCAGGAGGTGTTGCTTGCTCGTCTAATTTAATGCCAGCATTAATATTCTGAGGAGTTTTCCCTAACAACAAGCTCAATCTATGTTGAGAACGAATATGCTCTCTTTCATATCTTGGAATAGATGCTTGAGCTATTGCCAATTGAATCTGAGATTGATTAAGATCCAACAATTGTATATATCCATAATCATACTTTGCCTGCATCAATTCAGTAGACTTCTTCCTTGCTACATAAGTTTCATTAGATACATCAAGCCTTTTTTGGAAGTCTAACATCTGAAAATAATTTGTTGCAATATCTGAAATCAAAGTAATCATTATAGACCTTTTTGACATCTCACTCCCTAACAAATCAGCTTTGGCAGATTCACTAGCTCTTCTGAATTTACCCCAAAAATCTAATTCCCAAGAAACATTTAAACTAGCATTGAAATTATTAAATTGATTACCAGCTAAACCCGGTATTTGAAGGTTATTCAATGCTCCCGCTCCCAAATCATATCCAAAAGCTGGCCAAATATCTGCTTTTGTAAAACCGTGATATGCACGTGCTTCTTCAATTCTAGCAGTGGCAGTAAGTATATCAAGATTTTCAGTAAGACCTACTTTTATTAAAGCTTGTAGGGTTGTATCTTGAAAAAGTTCCCACCAACGTACATTAATTACGGTATCCTTCTTAATAGAATCATAGTTATATGTCTCCATTGTTGCTAGCTCTGTCCTCTCGTAATCAGGACCTACTTTACAGCTCTGAAAACCTAGAGTTACTATGAATAGCAAGAGTGATATTTTATATATAATCTTTTTCATATTAATTATCTTTATTTTCTTCTATTGCTATAGCTTTCAATTTTGCTTCTCGCTTCTGTTCATATTTAAACAACCTACCTACTACTATAAATAGCATGGGTGTCATAAACAATCCAATAACAGTTGCTGCACTCATTCCTCCAAGCAACGCCATACCCATTACTTTTCTTGACTCGGCTCCTGCTCCACTAGCTACAACTAATGGTAAAACTCCTAGAATAAATGAGAATGCTGTCATTAATATTGGTCTAAATCTTAAACGAGCAGCTTTGATTGCTGCATCATATAGCGACAACCCTTCTTCCTCAAATGCTTCATTTGCAAACTCAACAATAAGAATAGCATTCTTAGCAGCCATAGCAATAAGCATTACTAGAGAAATTTGAGCATAAACATTCATCTCAAAAGTATCAGAAAACATTCTGGCAATATACAATGCTGCCATAGCTCCAAAAACGGCAAATGGTGTTCCTAAAAGAATACTTAAAGGCAAAGACCAACTTTCGTACTGAGCAGCTAAAACTAAGAATACAAAGATTAGTGATAGAGCAAAAATAGCTCCAGCACCACCTGATGCTTTCTTCTCTTGGAATGACATATCAGACCATGCATAAGTCATAGTATCTGGCAACACTTCGGTAGCAACTTCTTCCAAAGCATTCATTGCTTCGGTTGATGTAAAACCAGGTGCAGGACCTCCCTGAATCTGAACAGATCTCAACAAGTTGAATCTGTTTGTATACTCAGGACCAGTAATGTTTTTTACTGTTACCAATGTTGATAACGGAACTTTATCTCCCGCTTTATTTTTTATATAAAACAACGACAATTTAGATTCATCTGTCCTATACTCAGGTTCAGCTTGAACATAAGCTTTATATAAACGACCAAACTTATTGAAATCATTTACATAAGAGCCTCCTAAAAACGCACCAATTGTGGCATAAAGATCGTTAAGGTCCACTCCCATTTTCAATGCTTTATCCCTATTGATGTCTAGAAACTTTTGAGGAACCGATGCTTTAAATGTAGTAAATGCATTTCCTATTTCAGGTCTATCATTAGCAGCGGCCAAAAATACATCTGCTTGCTCAGATAAATACTCAGGAGTATTACCTCCTTTATCTTGAAGCATAAACGTAAAACCAGTACCTGTTCCTAACCCTGGAATAGTAGGTGGTTCAAACGAAAATACTTGTGCTGAATTTATACCAATATATAATTGTTTATTTAGCTCTAAACTTATCATTTTGGCAGTCTTTTCTCTATCTGCCCAATTGTAAAGACTAGCAAACATAAACCCTGAATTGGGAGCCATGGCACTAGAAAGTAAACTATACCCAGCAGCAGTAGTAACAAACTCTACCTCTGGAAATTTACTAACAATTGCTTCAATCTCTTTAGATGTTTCAAGAGTACGTTGTAAAGATGCTCCATCAGGTAATTGAATGTTTATATAAAAGTAACCTTGATCTTCACTCGGAATAAAACCACCTGGCAATATTTTACCAACAACAACAATACCAACTACAATGATGCCAATAAACACCATTCCTCTTTTTGTTTTACTTGCTACTACATTTGTAAAACTCATGTAAGAGTCAGTTGTTTTATCAAAAATTCTATTAAACCAAACGAAAAACTTACCTAAAATACCTTTATATGGCTCTGGCTCTTTTAGTAGTATACCACACAAAGCAGGAGTTAATGAAAGTGCATTAACAGATGAGAACACAACAGAAATTGCGATAGTAATTGCAAACTGTTGATATAAACTACCTGTGATTCCGGCCATACCAGCTACGGGAATAAATACAGCTACCAATACCAAAGTAGTTGCAATAACAGGGGCGGTAACTACAGCCATGGCTTTTTGTGTAGCTTCTTTGGCTTTCATACCCTTTGCTATATTTACCTGTACGGCCTCAACTACCACAATGGCATCATCTACCACAATTCCTATGGCGAGTACAAGTCCTAAGAGGGATAATACATTAATTGTAAAACCTAACATAGGGAACACCATAAAAGTACCAATTAAGGAAACTGGAATTGCTACAGTCGGTATTAATGTTGCTCTCCAATCTTGTATAAAGATAAAAACAACTAGTATTACCAATAATAACGCTATAAATAATGTTACTATTATCTCATTTATACCAGCTGTAATTGGAGCTGCTCCATCAAGTGTAACATCGTATTGCAGTCCTTCAGGAAAATTCCCACTAAGCCTTACCATCTCATCCCTAACCTGTTGTGCTAAAATAACAGCATTTGATCCAGGTGCTTGATATAAAGCAATAATAGCAGCTTCTTTACCATTCATTCTAGGGAACATATTATAGGTTTCTACACCTAATTCTACCCTTGCTACATCTTTTACTTTTACTTGAGATCCATCGCTATTAGTTCTAATAACAATATCACCAAACTCTTCTTCGCTACTTAGTCTTTCTGGCAAACGAACAGTATAAGTCATCTCAGTTCCTGCTGGTGCAGGCTCTGCTCCAAACTTACCTCCAGGCATTGTAACATTCTGTGTTTTTACTGCTGATATTATTTCAGTTATAGTCATTCCAAGCTGAGAAAGTCTATCTGGTTTAACCCAAATTCTCATAGAATAATCACTAGATCCCATAACATCAACACGTCCTACACCCTTAATTCTGGCAAGTACATCTTTAATATTAATTAAAGAATAATTACCTAAGAAATTTTGATCATATCTTCCATCAGCCGTTAGAGTAACAAGCATAAGAATATTTGGCATAGACTTCTCAGTCTTAACACCAAATTGTTTTACATCGGCAGGTAATTTTGGAGTACCCGCAGTAACTCTATTCTGAGTAAATACTGTACTCATATCAGGATCTGTACCTACATCAAACGAAACATTAATAGTTAATGTTCCATCGTTTGCATTAGTACTTTTCATGTACAACATGTTCTCAACTCCATTAATCTGCTGTTCTAAAGGTGTAGCAATAGATTCCTCAACAGTTAATGCACTTGCTCCAGTATAAGTTGTACGTACCTGCACAATTGGTGGCGTAATATTAGGATACTGCTCACTTGGCAAACTAGACAGCGATATAGTACCTACAATAACCATGACTATGGCAATAACCATTGCCACTATCGGTCGTTTTACAAAAAAGTTCCCTCCTTGTTCTTCCATTTCTAAGTTGCTTTTTTGTTATTCTGAAATTTTAAATTCTGCAGTTACAGGTTCTATTGTCATCCCAGTTTTTAATTTTTGGGCTCCCTCAAGAACAACCTTATCTCCAGCTTTAAGACCCTCTTTTATCTCCCAAAGATTTTTATACTTTACACCTGTATCAACGGCTCTATATTCAATTTTGTTATCCTCAGACACTACCAATACATTTGGCGTACCTTGAACGAACTGTACTGCACGTTGAGGAACCAAAATAGCATCTTTTCGAATTTCCATGACAGTACGGATTCTAGCAAATAACCCAGGACGCAATACTACATCAGGGTTAGGGAAAGATGCCTGAGCTAATAAAGAACCAGTAGCTGCATCAATTTTATTATCTACAAAATCAACATAGCCTTTATGTGGAAAAACTTCCCCATCTGCTAATATTAAATCTAACGAACTCTTATCTTCTCTTTTTACTTTTCTTCCTTCAGCGCCATCTTTAAGAGCAGTTTTATACATCCTTGCAACTTTCAAATAAACAGATTCAGTTAGGTAAAACCTCACCAATATAGTGTCAATTTTAGAAACACTGTTTAATATAACAGGGTTTGGATCTTTACCAACATACTCTCCAACTTTTGCCTTGGTAATACCAATCAAACCATCAATAGGAGACCTTACATTTGAATAACTTAAACTTATCTCTGTTATTTTCTTACTTGCTTTTGCCGATTCTAACTGAGCTAGAGCAGACTTATATGTAGCATTAGCATTATCTAATTCACTTTTACTAACCGCATTCATTTCAGCAAGAGGCTTTACTCTATCTAAATCGTTCTTTGCATTTATTACTGCAGTTTCTGCTTCAACTACTGTACTTTCAGCAGCTGCCAGATCTGCAGTTAAAGATTGTGGTTCGATCTTGTACAACAACTGACCTTTCATTACTCTTTGACCTTCATCAAAATAAATACCTTCTAAAAAGCCATCTACTCTAGCACGGATAGGAATATCTTTCCTACCATAAGTTTGACCTACAAACTCACTGTATACAGGAACATCTTGTTGAATTACATTTACAACTGGTATTTTTAAAACTGGTTTAGATTTTGCTGTTTTAGATTCATTATTACATGACAATACTAATAAGCTCAAAACAGTAAACAGTATTAGACTAAAGAATTGATTTTTCTTCATAACTAGAACAAGTTAGCTTTATTTTTGTATAAATATTTAACAACAAATCTAATAAATTATATTCAACATTAATGATATTTATCATTAATTAGATTTATTAATCTAAAAATAGAAATTACAATCACGACTATCACTATTCTAGTTGTTTTACTTCATTCAGAGTAGGATTAACGCTATATACATGTATGGCAATGCTATTGATTTCTTATAAGAATACGTAATCCTTATATATATTTATCAATAAACATTACAATAAAACTCAATAATATTTTACTTTTGAATAAATAATATTTTACAACTATGAAGAGATTAATACCACTTTTTCTAGCATTTACTATGCTACTACTTACAGGATGTGCTACAATATTTACTCCAAAAAAAAGTAGATTAATTGTATATAATGGATACCCTAAACATGCAAAAATTTACTTAAATAATGAATATTTAGGAGAAGCTCCATTTGAGCTTTGGGTTGAAAATCATAAATTAGACAAAGAAAATTTATTAGAAGTAAAAGCAGATGGTTTTAAAACTGCAGAAGTTGCTGTTAGTTTAAAAGCTGATGCTGGATATTTTATTCTCGATTTGGTTTCAATCGTAGGACTAGGAGTTGATTACTATACGGGAGCAATATACAAGCCTAAACCTGGTAATATTAAGTACAAACTAAAAAAACTAGACTAGACTATTTAGCTTTTAGCTCAAAGTTATTTGTTTTGAGCAACTAAGAATAAAGACATTAAATATGAAAAAAATATTACTATTACTTATACTACTTAGTTCATTTAGCTCTTATGCACAAATGACTTTGGAAGAAATAAAAGCAGATAAAAACTATGGCTGGTTTCAACATTTTGAAGCTATAGGCCGTTATGGTGGTATAATGGCTCATCATGATCAAATGCAAAGCTTAACAAAAGAACCTTTTCAAGCATTAGAATTAAGGGTTGGATGGCAATCTTATGGCCAAGATGACTTTCATCAAAAACTCAACTATCCTACTTATGGTATTGGAGCCTATACTTCATGGTTTCATAGTGAAGGTATAGGTAATCCTAGTGCAATATTTGGGTTTATTGATTTCCCATTTCTAAGAGGTAAAAACCAAAGCAGATTCAACACATCTTTAGGCGTAGGTTTATCTTATGCTTTCAATAATTACGATGCAAGTACAAACCCAGAAAACATTGCAATAGGTTCTAAAGTAAATGTTTATTTTAGCCTTGGACTTAATTATCAATGGAACGTATCTGAAAGATGGGCTATTAAACCAGGTCTAAACTTTTCTCACTTCTCTAATTCTTCTACTATTGTACCTAACTTAGGTTTAAATATGGTTGATGCTAGTATTGGTGTACAATACAGATTTAACCCTGTAAAAAGATTTACCGAAGACAAATATCCAGAATATGAGCCTGCAATAAATCCAACTTTTATAGAAAGTGTTCCTGATCCAATTTGGAAGAAACATGTATGGCATGTAAGAGTGGGAGGTGGAGTAAGACAGATAGACATGGATCCTCCAAACGATAATTTCTATGGTGTAGCCTTGGCAACAATAGGATATAAATACCAAGTTAATGATGTTTATAAAATTGGCGGTGGATTAGATTTAATGTACGATGCTAGTACTCCTGAAAAATATTGGATATCAAAAGGACAAACTGCCCCAAAAAATGCAGCATATACTGTAGGTCTTAATATTTCAAATACTCTTGTAGTTGGACGATTAGAAGTAGAGCTTCAAGTAGGATATTACTTATGGATGCAATACGACCCTGGCATGAAGGTTTATTTAAGACCAGCTGGAAGATACTACATAACTGATCAAATATACGCTATGGTATCATTTAAAACAGAAAATTTCGGGATTGCTCAATATATTGAGTACGGATTTGGAATTGATGTGTTTTAGACACAGGTGAAAAAATAAAAAACCTCGATTGAATTAAAATTCAATCGAGGTTTTTTTGTGTTTTAATTCAGCACTATTCAATAGGCTAGCCAGTTAAATAACTATTCAACTATTATTTTCTTCGAAAATACTCCATTGTCAGTTTTTACTCTTAACACATATTGCCCATTTGTTAAACCTGAAACATTTAGCTCTGCTTTTGACTTACTCAAAATAGTTTTACTTAAAACTAACTGACCACTCACATTATACAACTCAATGTTATCAATTTTCCTTTCAGTATTAGCTTCTAAAAATAAATATTCATCTACCACAGGATTTGGGTATATTTTAAATTCTGTTACTAGTTTGTTTTTATCTAAAGACAATGCACCTTTTTGAATTTCAAGGTCATCAATTATCCATCCCCATCCAACTGCAGCCTCATCAGAGAAAAGTTTAAAGCGAATTAAAATTACATCTCCAGCGTTAAAGAAATCAGTAGTTTTAAAAATATGACTTCTATAATCAGAATTATCTGGATCAGCGGAAGTAAGATATTTATTTTTCCAAACATTATCAAAACGCGAGTCGTAAGGAGTTATCATTGGTATCCAATTCTGACCATCTACAGATCCTTCAATAGTTACGTAGTCCCAAAATTCACTATCAGGATAAACAGTACCATTTTCACCTGGTTCTATAATTGCTACATCTTTAAAAGAGAAATCAGGATTCTCTTCATTTACTACTATTGGAGTATTAAGGTACAATAACAAAGTTTCATCCTTAACATAAGGATGGCTAGTATTCAACGCTTCACTATTAAAACCTGAAGGCTGCGAAATTAAAAAGCCATCACCATAAAACTCATCAGATATTGACGATATGGAATTAAAGTTATTCACAAAACTCCCAGTAGATAATTTTAATGGAAGCCCCATTATTGTTGAAATACTTTCTGCAGATTTATCACCTAAAGCCACAACAATCTTAATTTGGTTTTCACCAGAAGGAATCTCAATATTTAGACTTTCGCTATCTCCTCCAGTAACATTGTTAGATTCTTTTATCAACTCTTCGTTTAAAAATATCTTTACATTGTCATAATCACTTCTAAACATATAATCAACTTCTGCATATTGTTTTGAGTTCTCAAAAAGATAAGCAGATTCAATGCTAGCTGGAATAAAAACACTAGGAGGTTCATATCCTTCTAACCCAGGCAGAGTAACACTCCAAACTCCTCTACCATGCGTACCAACAACAACTTGATCGTTTACTACTATCAAATCATATACGGAAACAGGAGGCAGTCCATTTTCTAATAAATGCCATGATACAGCATTATCTGTAGTTTCAAAGATCCCAATTTCAGTTCCAACCCATATTTTGCCTGATGAATTTGGAACAACTAATAAATCAAATACAGCAACATCAGGAAATCCATTATTACTTACTCCTCCACTAAACCCACTTATATCAACCCAATTTTGGCCTAAATCGGTAGTTTTTAAAACCTTTGCTTTACCAGCTGCCGAGAATAATGCATATGCAGTATTCACATCAGTTGGGTGAGTCGCAAAACCTGAGATGTAACTACTCACTAAATTACTTGAGTTTACAGGATTAAAAGTTTTACCAAAATCTTTAGAAACATACATTGAATAGTTTGAATGCACTGAGCTACCTGTCCAAACAACACTTGGATCAACTAATGATATATTAATTATTGTTGGTATAAAGTACCCATCATCACCATCAATTATATATGCATAATCATCTGGCATATTAATATTATTCCAAGTTTTTCCAAAATCCTCGGTACGCCAAACACCATTTTTGCCATATGTTAAAACCAATTCTGGATATTGTTTTGATTGAGTAAGTTTAGTAAGAAATGGTGCATCATCACTTCCTTTATCAACTTCAGCTATCCAATACTCATCTCTTACATCATCAACTATTGAATTAATACCTGAATGGGTAACACCTATATAGTTATATTGAGAAGTAAGCATTACTTTATTTTCATCACTATAATTCCATATTACGTCAAAACCATCCCCTCCAAATGCATATTTCCATTTACTAGTTGCTGTAGAACCTAATGGTGATAAATAACAACTATTATCTTGCATACCTCCGATATATAATTCTTTACCATTGGCTTTATCTACACCATAAAACTGAGCTGTAATAAACCCTGCATTAGGCTGTGTAAAAGTTTCACCTTCATCATCCGTAAAACACATTCCTCCATCATTTGTACCTACCAATCTAAAAGTTTGCGAAGACTCATTTAATTTCATGACTTCAAAATAATGATTATCAACATGAGTGCCTTTATGCAAAGATGGGTCACTACCATAATTATTAGTGAGCATCTTTACATTTAGAGTATTATCAGCGTTACACTGTATTTTATACATATGCACTCCAGCAACAAAAAAAGTAGTTTCATCATATGGGTCAACAACTATAGCATTATCATACCAACCTTGACCTCCTAAGAAGCCATTATCTCCTGTACATTGAATCCAATTAACTCCCTGATCTCTTGAAATATATATTTCAGAAGGAGTATTATAACCCATATATGCGGAAGCATACAAAACATTAGTATTAGACTCTGCAATTGCTAACTCTATTCTACCTTTAGTTAATCCGCTTGACTTTAAGCTCCAAGACTCTCCAGAATCGGTTGATTTTATAATACCTATACCACTAACAGAAGCGATCATTTTAGTAAAATCTCCAGGTACATTGATAATTTGATGAACCCTACCAGATGTTGGATATTTATTACTACCCCAATTTTGTCCACCATCTAAAGATTTCCATATGCCTGAATTTGTTGCAGCCAATAATATATTTTCATTAGTAGGATCAACAATTATTCTATTAATAATGCCAAAACTACTCGATGTTGTGCTAACAAGTTGACTCCAGCTAACTCCTCTATCAGTTGATTTCCATATACCTTGACCTCCAAGTGCATCAAGGTTACCAAAACCTTCTCCAGTACCAAGATAAATAACATTGTGATTTGAAGGAGCCATAGCCATATAACTAGCAGACAAACTGCCCTTATCCTTAGTTAGCTCTACCCATGTAGTTCCAGAATCTGCAGTTTTCCAAACACCTCCGCCTACAGCTGCAATAAACCATGTGCTGGCTGTTGGATCATCTGGATCAATAATTATACCTCTTGCTCTTCCTCCTACGTTTCCTGGACCTCTAGAAACCCAAGTATCATCAAGTTTCTTTCCAAAAACCCTTCCTTTATCTGCTTTCTTAAGCTCATCAAAAATATAATTTGTTGAGTACTTCGAGTTAGACTTACCTATCTCACTTTTGATTAATTTATAATATTCTGCAAATAAATTTGGACTGTCATTTTTTAGCTTTCCTTTTACATATGATTTCTTCTGAGAAAAAAAATCATCATTATTCTTTTTTTCAACTGTAGATTCAATATCATTATTTATAACATTAAACGTAATTAATGCTATAATAAAAAATACAGCGGAAGTATATAACTTTTTCATAGATATTATATTTAATCTTTAATTTCTATAGTATTATATTTTGGTTGCTTATATCCAACTTCTATCGTTCCATATAAAACAGAATACTTAACTAAGCCTGGACCTTCCCAAAATACGTCATTTACACGATTATAAACATCAGTCACTTTTATATTTTTTGATATTGAATAAACAAAAAATGAATACGACTGCTCAAACTTCTTTTTATCACCTATACATACAACAAATGTACTATCGTTATTATACATATATTCTACCTTACCACTTAAACTGGATTTAGCAGTATTGTGCATCCCAGATAATGAATTGGCATTATAGGTAGAACATGAAATAATAAAAAACAATATGAATGAAAAAAAGGATATAAATATCTTCATGAGAAATATTAAATAAATTATGAGATAAAAGTCGGAAAATTGAAAATAGTAATGTGTAGATTTTAATTATTTAACATTTCTTTAAGTTGATATATACAGATTAAATATTGAAAGAAAATGACTAAAAAAATATACAATGAGAAGTAGTTAAATATTTATTAATGTAGATACTCAAGGAGAAGAGACTAGAAATAGTTAGGATGAAAGTATTAATAATACAGATTATTACTTCAATAACAAACTTAAGAAAG
>LGVF01487649.1_pt2 | contig 18916 bp, 17 predicted proteins | sample 469901 | NCBI WGS metagenome assembly LGVF01 (sample SAMN03893561, study PRJNA290197) | marine sediment metagenome | material: sediment; isolation source: combined push core samples #3730, #5133, and #5579 collected at Hydrate Ridge | place: Pacific Ocean: Hydrate Ridge
GGACTTGGTGGCGGGTCATCTGATGCTGCGACAACAATAATGGCCTTAAACCAATTGTTGGAGTTAGATCTCGCCCCAGAAATTCTACATAAGGAAGCTTTAGCGTTGGGGGCTGATGTACCATTTTTCTTATATCAACCCGTTGCTTGGGCTTGTGGCATCGGTGACAAACTGTCGCCTGTGGAGATTGTGCTACCATTTTGGATTGTTCTTGTTAATCCTGGCGTTGGCGTATCAACAGCTCAAGTATATCGTGCGTTAGCCCCAGTAGATTATTCAAATTGTTTAATGCCGAAAATAATCACAACGCAAGATGGGCTCGTTTCATTGCTCCATAATGACCTTGAGCGTGTTGCAATGAATTTATGTGCTGAGATTGGAACGCTAAAAAGCTCTTTTGTTGAATTAAATGCCGATGGCGTTTTGATGTCTGGAAGTGGTGCAACGGTATTTGGTGTGTTTTTTAGTTATGATCAAGCACAGACGGCGGCCAAGAAGTTTGTTGATGAATATGGCTATTGGTCACAGGTCGTTTCACCAATTACTTCGTGATAAATTGCAGTAAAGATAATTTTTCTATTTACATCTGTTCAATCTTTGTTGTATAACGCCTCCACGAATTGAGCAGATAAAAAACACCTTCAACGCGAAGTGTGATCTCACAATTTAGAAATAGAATTATGATGGGGCGTGGCCAAGTGGTAAGGCACCGGATTTTGATTCCGGCATTCCCAGGTTCGAACCCTGGCGCCCCAGCCACTTTTAAAAAAACCTCTTATGATGACAGTTTGATCGGAACTCGGTCATGCGTCGAGAGGTTTTTTTTGTTTGTGTTGTCCTCTTTAGGGCAGCATCTTTAAATTACTAGTTTGACACCTCAGGATGTACCGTGAATAAAATCAAGATTTTTGCAGGAAATTCAAATCCTCTCTTGGCTCGGGACATTTGTGAGCACCTCTCAGTGCCACTTGGAAGCGCCAACGTTAAGAACTTTTCTGACGGCGAGATCATGGTAGAAATCGGAGAAAATGTCCGAGGCTGTGATGTCTATATCGTCCAATCAACCAGTGCCCCAACAAATAATCATTTGATGGAATTATTGATCATGACCGATGCGCTGAAGCGGGCATCAGCAGCGAGTATTACTGCTGTTGTACCCTACTTTGGTTATGCGCGCCAAGATCGTAAGGTCGCTCCACGTACACCGATTACGGGTAAGTTAGTTGCTGACTTGATTGCACGGGCTGGTGTTGATCGTTTGTTGACAATGGATCTTCATGCTGGGCAAATTCAGGGTTTTTTCGATATTCCTGTTGATCACCTCTATGCTGCTCCTGTGTTGCTTGACGATGTACAGTCGAAATTTTGTGACCGAGTCGTTATTGTGTCACCTGATGCAGGGGGAACAGAACGAGCTCGTGCATTTGCTAAGCGTCTTGATGCTGGTTTAGCCATTATTGATAAGCGTCGCAGTGGGCCTAATGTGTCCGAGGTGATGCATATCATCGGCGATGTTAAGGATCAGATTTGTATTATTGTTGATGATATGATTGATACCGCTGGTACGTTATGTCAGGCGGCAAAGGCACTGCAAGGGCAGGGTGCAAAGCAAGTGTTTGCCTATGCAACTCATGCCGTATTGTCAGGCCCTGCTATGGATCGAATCTCAGAGAGTTGCCTTGAAGAGGTTGTTGTCTCTGATTCAATTGTCTGTTCGGATAAAGTAGCTCAATGTGATAAGCTTCGTCCTTTGCCAGTTTCACAACTTTTGGCAGAGGCTATCCGCCGTATTCATGCGGATGAATCAGTTAGTTCCTTGTTTGTATAATTAAATCAAAGCATACTGTGCCGTTGAGCCAGTACGCTGTTATATCTGGAGGTAGTAATCATGGCACAAGCGGATTTAAATGTTGTACTGCGTGAGCGCGTTGGCAAGGGCGGAGCACGTAGTGCTCGTCGTGCTGGTCTTGTTCCTGGCGTAGTTTATGGTCCTAAAATCACCCCTTGCACTGTTAATGTTGAGCCAAAAGCATTGGCTACAGCAATTGGCGGCGCCGCAGGGTGGAACACCATGCTGACACTTAAGGGCGAGGGTTCTTTTAATGGTTTGTTTGCCATTGTTAAAGATATGCAGGTTGATTCTATCACCCGCGTACCAACCCATGTTGACTTTCAAGCGATTGATGCGACCGCAGCAGCTTCATTTATGGTTCCTGTAAATGCGGTTGGACAATGTATTGGTGTAAAAGAGGGTGGCAGTCTTCAATTGATCCGTAAAGAGCTAGAAGTGTTCTGTTTGCCAACATCAATTCCTGCAGCGATCGATATCGCTGTTGATTCGTTAGGAATTGGCGATGTTGTTCATATCAATGATGTTGTTGTTCCCGAGGGTGTTGAACTTCCTCACGATGTCAACTTTACCGTTATCACCGTTATTGGTTATAAGGGCGGCGATGATGATGTTGAAGAAAGTGACGATGAGGTCGTAGCGGAAGAAGCCTAGTTTTGTTTTTAATTGCAGGGCTTGGTAATCCCGGTGAGAAATACGCGTCGACACGACATAATGTCGGGTTTATGGTTGTCGATCTTCTTGCCGCTCGTCACAGTATTTCATTAAAGAAAAAGGGCCATCAATCTTTTTATGGGGTTGGTCGTTGTTGTGGTAAAAGTGCTGTACTGCTTAAACCGCAAACCTTTATGAATTTAAGTGGTGCTAGTGTCGCATCTGCGAGTAAGTCCCTCGATATTGCATCGGGGGACTTAGTCGTGATACACGATGAAATAGATCTTCCGTTTGGCGCTGTTCGGGTCAAGGTTGGCGGTGGACATGGTGGACATAACGGTCTGCGTAATATTCATCAGTCTCTTGGTGATAATTCCTACATTCGTGTTCGTATGGGTGTGGGGCGACCACCCGAGGGTGGTGATGTCGCTAATTATGTCCTTAAGTCGTTTTCTGGAAGTGAAAAAAAAGATCTTGATGATGTGCTCTTGTATGCAGCCGAGGTGGTTGAAGCTTTACTGACACATGGTGACCAATATGCCATGTGTGAATACAATGGGCGCAATATTTTAAATCCGTAAAGTATTAATTCAAAGAGGAGATTGGCAATGGCGTATTTTGCCGTAATTCTAGGGATAGTTGGCTTTGCAGCAGCTGTTATGTTGTATAACAAAGTTAAGCAAGAGCCTGTAGGTAATGAGGTCATGGCAGATATTGCGGATTCTATCCACGATGGTGCGATGGCTTTTTTGCGTCGTGAGTACCGTGTTCTTGCTATTTTTGTTGCGGGTGTTTTTCTGCTGATTCTTGCCGGCATGGGTGTTCAGACTGCGATGGCTTTCCTTGCTGGTGCCGCATGCTCAATGACCTGTGGCTTTATCGGTATGAAGGCTGCAACGCGTGCTAACGTTCGTACAACTGAAGCAGCACGTCTTCACGGTCAAGCAAGAGCTCTTGAGGTATCCTATAACGGTGGTGCTGTAATGGGGCTGTCTGTTGCATCACTCGGCTTGGTTGGTGTTGGCGCAATGTACATCTTCTTTGGTGGTGATCCTGAAACGTCTCGTTACATCAATGGCTTCGCTATGGGTGCTTCATCCATCGCTCTGTTTGCACGTGTTGGTGGTGGTATTTATACTAAAGCCGCTGACGTTGGTGCTGACCTTGTTGGTAAGCTTGAAGCAGGTATTCCTGAAGATGATCCACGTAACCCTGGTGTTATCGCCGATAACGTTGGTGACTGCGTTGGTGATACCGCTGGTATGGGTGCTGATATTTTTGAGTCCTATGTTGGTTCAATTATCGCGACCATCGCCATTGCTGCGGCTGCTAGCCCAGCATTACTAGCACAACTTGGTAGCGGTGAGGGTGTTCAGTCTGCCGCTATGTTACTTCCACTGGTTCTTGCAACCTTTGGTCTGCTGTTCTCCGCTGCAGGGATCTACTCCATGAAGCGTTTTCAGGACAAGGATCCTGCTGATGCACTGCGTTTGACGACGTTTGTTGCTGCGGGTGGCTTCTTGGCTGCATCACTCTTCATTATCCTGATTATGGGCCTTAGCTTTGGTGTCTTCCTTGCGTTGGTTGGCGGTTCACTCGCTGGTATCGCAATTGGTTTGATCACTGAGTACTATACTGCTGAAGCTCCAGTTCGTCGTATTGCTGAAGCAAGTAAGACAGGTCCTGCAACAAACATTATTGCTGGTTTGGCTGTTGGTCTTGAGAGTACCGCAGCTCCAGTTCTGATTATCTGCGCTGGTATTATGACTGCTAACTACTTTGCAGGTCTCTATGGTATCGGTATTGCTGCTGTTGGTATGCTCGCTACCGTTGGTGTTACTATGACGGTTGATGCATACGGTCCAATCGCCGATAACGCTGGTGGTATTTCTGAGATGGCAGGTCTTGGACCTGATGTTCGTGAAATCACCGATGGTCTTGATGCAATCGGTAATACAACTGCCGCTGTTGGTAAGGGCTTTGCTATTGGCTCTGCTGCATTAACAGCATTAGCTCTATTCTCTGCCTATGCAACAACAGTTGGCCTTGAAATTATTAACTTAGTCGAGCCGCGCGTTGTTGTTGGTTTATTCATTGGTGGCGCACTACCATTCTTCATGGGTGCTCTAACCATGACCAGTGTTGGTCGTGCTGCAGGATTAATGGTCGAAGAAATTCGTCGTCAATTCCGTGAGATTCCAGGCCTCCTTGAAGGCAAAGAGGGTGTTAAGCCTGAGTCCGGAAAGTGTATCGATATCGCTGCACAGGCTGCATTGAAAGAGATGGTTCTTCCCGGTGTTATAGCTGTCGTTGCACCTGTTCTGATTGGTTTCATTCTTGGCAAAGAAGCTCTGGGTGGTATGCTTGCTGGTGCGACTCTTTCTGGTGTTCTTCTTGCCCTTATGATGTCAAACGGTGGTGGCGCATGGGATAATGCAAAGAAGTTTATCGAAACAGGTAAGATTGAAGGTGAGTCTAAGGGTGGTGAAGCTCACCATGCTGCTGTTATCGGCGACACCGTTGGCGACCCATTCAAAGATACTTCTGGTCCTGCGATGAACATCCTTATCAAGTTGATGAGTGTTGTTTCTTTGGTTATTGCACCATTATTAGCCTAGAACCGAATAGGTAAAATGATTGACGATAGCCGAGACACTAAGTCTCGGCTATCGTTGTTTGGAGAACGTTATGGGATTTAAGTGCGGTATCGTTGGGTTGCCCAATGTTGGTAAATCAACTATTTTTAATGCAATCACTTCTGCTGGTGCAGAAGCAGCAAACTACCCCTTTTGCACTATCGAGCCAAATGTCGGTATTGTTGCTGTGCCTGATCGTCGTCTTGATGCCCTTGCCGAGATCGTTAAACCGCAACGTGTCTTGCCAACATCAATGGAATTTGTTGATATCGCAGGTCTTGTCAAAGGTGCCAGTCGCGGTGAAGGTCTTGGTAATCAATTTTTAGGTCATATTCGTCAAGTCGATGCGATTGCAAATGTTGTTCGCTGTTTTGAAGATGACAATGTTGTTCATGTTGATGGCACAGTTGATCCCCTTAGAGATATTGATGTGATCCAGACGGAACTAAATCTTGCTGATTTAGACTCGGTTGAAAAGCGTCATCTTAAAGTGCAGAAACTTGCAAGAAGTGGTGATAAAGTAGCTCAAGTTGAACAAAAGGTTCTTGAAACCTTAGACAGCTGTTTGAATGACGGTCGTCCTGCACGGATGGCTCAATTAACTGCTGACGAAGTTGATTTAATCAAAGATATGCATCTCATCACGATAAAACCCGTGTTGTTTGTCGCAAACGTGTCTGAGGATGATTTAGCTGGTGAGCATCCACATGTTGACAAGGTGCGAGAGTATGCTGCAGCTCAAGGGGCTGAGTTTGTCACTATTTGCGGTAAAATTGAATCTGAAATTGCAGAACTTGAGGCCGATGAAAAGATCGAATTCCTTGCAGAACTTGGTCTTGAAGAGCCCGGGTTAGACAAGATGATTCACGCTGGGTATAAACTTTTAGGACTTAACACATATTTTACAGCTGGCGTAAAAGAGGTTCGTGCTTGGACTGTTTCTAATGATGCCTTAGCCCCCCAAGCTGCCGGTGTTATTCATACCGATTTTGAAAAAGGCTTTATTCGTGCAGAAGTGATTGGTTACGAAGATTTTATCTCTTCTGGCGGTGAGGCTGGAGCTAAAGAAAAAGGCCTTTTGCGTGTTGAAGGCAAAGAGTACCCAGTGAAAGATGGAGATGTAATGCATTTCCGTTTCAATGTTTAGCAGTTAGAAATGCTTTAGTTAATGCAATGGGTTCCGTTTTCAATAGACAACGGTGAATGCTTGTGTTAATTGTCTCAATTCTGCAAGTCGGGCACTTATGGTAAGTGTCCGCTCCTTGCTCCGGGGGAGACCGGGGCTAATATCCATGAGGAGGTTTACGCATGCGTACCTACGAAACAATTTTTATTGTAAATCCTCAGCTTGCTGGTGATGAATACACCGCAGTGGTAGACAAGTTCAAAGGTGTCTTAACTGATCAACAAGCTGAAATTCTTAAGGTAGACGAGTGGGGCACTAAGCGCCTTGCTTATACTGTTAAGAAAAATGACCAAGGCATTTATGTTCTTGTTGTATTCAATGCTGGGAATAGCGTTGTTAAAGAATTTGAGCGTCGTATGCGCCTTGATGAATCAATCATCAAGTTTCAAACCTTACTTCTTGAAGGTGGTTTTGAAGTGCCTGTAGAAGTTGAAGTTCCCGTAGAGGTTGAAGCTGCTGCAGGAGTTGAAGGTGATGCTGCTGTTGAGGCACCAGCTGTTGTTGAAGCACCAGCTGCAGAGTAATTCGTAAAGAAACGATCTGGAAGGATTTTTGATATGGCTTTCGTAAAAAAAAGTACCCCTGGTCGCCGTTTTGGCCGTCGTAAAGGCTGCCGTTTCTGCGCCGACAATACAATTAAAATTGATTACAAAGAGGTTCGTACTCTTCGTTACTTTGTTTCCGAGCGTGGTAAGATTGTTCCTCGTCGGATCTCTGGTAACTGTGCAACTCATCAACGTAAGGTTACTGAAGCAATTAAGCGTGCGCGTAATATCGCATTGTTGTCATTTACTTCAAATCGGACGGTTGATTAATTGGCAATTAACTTTGCTGTGCAAGAAAAACCGAGCTTTTCGACTACACTGCTGATGGTTGCCGTCAGTTCAATCGTAACATGTGGTTTGCTGATGTTTTCACAAGCATTGGGGCCGCTTGCAGTAGTTTTGAATTTGGCTTTATCTTTACCTATTGCCTATGTTGGTATGAGGTCAGGATTTGTCGCTGCACTTAGTTCGTTACTGATTGTGTTTGTTGTCGATGTTCAATTGTCGAGCATGCATCATGGACTGTTTTATGTGTTGCAATTTGGTAGTGCCTCAGTCGTTTTACCTAAATTGTTGAGATTAGGTGTCGGGTGGTTTAGATCGATTGGTGTTTGTTTGCTTTTAACAAGCACAATTGTTTTTGTATTTGGCTGGGGCTATGCGTCTCGGATGGATACAACGGTACCATCGCTTGTTGCATCATATATTTCAAATGAAGTGGATGGTGCACGCCAGATTTATCAGGACGCTGGACTAGCTCCGGAACAACTAGAGGAGCTGTTGACGGTTTTAGCTACAACGGCGAGTTTTTTTCAACAAGCTTATGTTGGCTTGGCGATGATCTCTTTTGCTGTTGTATTGGTTGTGACGTTATTACTTCTTAGTGTTGTTGCTCGTGGGCGATATGTAATTTCTGGTGGGTTGTTTCATGACCTTCGTCTGCCAGAATGGTTGATTTGGTTTTTAATTGTTTCTGGCTTTAGTTTGTTGATAGACCATTCTGTGATTCAACAAATTGCTTTAAACGTATTGACCTTACTATTGCCCCTGTATTTCTTGCAAGGTATTGCCATAATGACTTTCTTTTTTAGAAAGAAAGCATTTTCGACTTTGTCGCGAGTATTTGGTTATGTGCTAATACTTGTGATTAATCCCTTGCCCTTATTGGTGACGGCCATAGGGGTGTTTGATATGTGGTTTGATTTTCGTAAGCCACGTGCAAAAACTACGTAGATCCTTTGTGGAGGCGAACAATGGAAATCATCTTAACTGAAAGTGTTAATGGGTTAGGCGAAATTGGCGAAATGGTAAATGTAAAGCCAGGTTTTGCTCGTAATTATTTATTGCCTCAAGGCTTTGCTGTTGTAGCGGATAAAAACAGCGTTAAGCAATTTGAGCATCAAAAGCGTCAACTTGAGCATAAAGCATTGAAATTGGCTAAGTCTGCTGATGCTATGAAAACAAAGATCGAAGCTGTTGCTTGTGTTTTTGCTCTTCGTGCTGGTGATGATGGTAAGCTGTTTGGTTCTGTAACCTCAGCTGATATTTGTGCCAAGCTTGCTGAAGCTGGTGTTGAAGTCGATCGTAAAAAAATCCAACTTGATGAGTCAATCAAGGCTTTGGGTGATCATAAGGTTGCTGTTAAGCTTCCCGCAAAAGTTGTTGCTGAAATCTCTGTTTCTATTATAGCAGCAGAGTAGAGTGTTTAACTCTACGACAGGCTTTGGCTTGTCGTAGAGTTCTCCATCTTTTGATTTATCCTTCACCTCGGGGTAATGTCACTAATAAAATCGTAGACTAAATCTTTGATTTTTATCATGGTATTAACCGATTAAGGTTTTGGTTCGCCCTATGTCAGAGATGCTCACTCACAAATTACCACCGCAAAACCTCGAAGCCGAGATGTCTATTCTTGGTGGAGTTCTATTAGATAACGAGGCCCTGAATAAGGTTCTTGAAATCCTTACCTCTGAAGATTTTTATCGAGACAGCCATCGACAAATTTTCAATTCCCTTGTATCACTTTCTGAACGTAGTGAACCTGCAGACTTAGTGACCCTTATTGCCGAGTTGAAGCAAAGCGATAACCTTTCTGTTGTTGGTGGAAGTGCGTATATTGCTTCATTGGTGGATTATGTTCCCACTGCGGCAAATATTGTTTACTACTCCCGTCTTGTTAAAGAGAAGTCTGTTGCTCGCCATATGATCAGTGTCGCTACTGAGATTGTCACTCGTGGTTATGAGGGGCAAGAGATGGACAAGACCCTCGACTGGGCTGAAAAATCAATTTTCGAAATTGCTAATATGAAAATTCGTCCTTCATATTTCTCGACCAAAGAGATTATGAAGGATACGTTCAAAGCGATTGAGAAATTGTATGAACGTAAAGAGTTGGTTACTGGAGTACCGACGGGTTATACCGATTTGGATACCATGACAGCTGGTTTGCAGGGTGGTGATTTTATTGTTGTTGCAGGTCGTCCATCTATGGGAAAGACTGCTTTTAGTGTTAATGTTGTTGAGCATGCCGCAATGCACTCTGATAAGCCTATCTCCGCGCTGATATTCTCTCTAGAGATGGGGAAAGAGCAGCTTGTGCAGCGTATGTTGTGTTCAGTGTCTCGTGTTGATGCGAGTCGTTTGCGCACAGGTAATCTAGGTGAATCGGATTGGCCTAAATTGACCAATGGTGCAGGGTTGTTGTCTGAGGCTAAAATCTATATTGACGACACTCCGGCAATTTCAGTGCTTGAAGTGCGCTCTAAATCACGTCGCTTGAAAGCTGAGCATAATTTGGGTTTGATCGTTATCGACTATTTACAGCTTATGCAGGGAAATAATCCTGAGAGTCGCCAGCAGGAGATCTCAGAAATCTCTCGATCATTAAAAGCCTTAGCAAAAGAGCTGAATGTCCCCGTTATTGCCTTATCTCAGCTGAATCGTTCTTTGGAGAGTCGAACGGATAAGCGGCCAATGATGTCTGACTTGCGTGAATCAGGAGCGATTGAGCAGGATGCCGACGTCATTATGTTTGTTTATCGTGAGTCGGTCTATTGTGAAGCCTGTCGTCGTCGTGATGGCAGCTGTGATCAGGGACACGATCAGGACGCTGAGATCATTATTGGTAAGCAGCGTAACGGTCCCATTGGAACCGTACACTTGACTTTTCGTGGACAATTTACCCGTTTCGAAAATCAATCCCACCGTAGCGAAGGCTAATCTTTTTAGTGCCCGCTATTCTTCCCTGTTACAATCCCCAATAACTGAATTTTTTTTCGTAGCGTATTACGGTTTATGCCGAGGACTTCAGCAGCACGAACTTGATTGCCGCGTGTTTTATCCAAAATGATTTGGATCAATGGTCGTTCCATTTGATGCAAGACCATTTCGTATAGGTCGTTAATCTCAACAATGTCCCGTTGTGCTAAAGAGGAACGAAGCTTGTTTTCAATAAGAGCTTCAAGGGCACAATCTTCACTTGTCTCCTTATCGTTGTTTTGCTCTAGGTGCGGAAAGTCGCTGGCTCGCAAGGTGTTGCCTTGGCTGAGAAGACACGCTCTTTGGATGGTGTTTTCCAGTTCTCGAATATTCCCCGGCCAACGATGGTTGACTAAGATTTCCATGGCCTTGTCGCTGCAATGGCTGATCTCTGAGTTGAATTCGCTGTTCGCTTTTTGAATGAAAAAATCAACGAGTAATGAAATGTCTTCGGTTCTGTCGCGCAATGGCGGCAGTTCAAGAGGAAGAACATTGAGTCGATAATATAGGTCTTCACGGAAACTTTTATCAGCGACACATTTTTCAAGGATCTTATTGGTCGCCGCTACGATCCGAACATTGATTGGTATCGGTTGGTTGCCGCCTGTTCGAGTAATCTCCTTCTCTTGTAGAACACGCAACAGCTTTGTTTGTAGATCCAAAGGCATGTCGCCAATCTCATCGAGAAAAATTGTACCTCCATTGGCTTGTTCGAATTTGCCGATTTTGCGTTCATTCGCCCCTGTGAAGGATCCTTTTTCAAAGCCAAACAATTCGCTTTCAAGCAGTTCATGAGGAATAGCCGCGCAGTTTAATGCGATAAATGGCATACTTGTACGCTTGCTATTGTGATGTACCGCGCGCGCAATCAGCTCTTTTCCTGTTCCCGATTCGCCCGTGATGAGTACTGTGATATCTGAGGTCGATACTTTGCCTAACAGTTTGTAAACTTCTTGCATTGGATGACTATTGCCAATAATTGATCTCTCAGAACTCGAATTTGTTGGTTTTTGTGGTGGTGCAGGAGATGTCAAACCGTTGGAGATGGAATTTTTTTGTGCTTTAAGAATGATGGCTTCGAGAGCATCGAGATCGAATGGTTTGGTAATGTAATCGTAAGCGCCACGTTTCATCGCTTCAACGGCATTTTGCATCGACGATTCTGCTGTCATCATAATTACAAAAAGGGAAGGGTGGACGCTGAGAACCTCGTCAAGGAGGTCGAGTCCTGAAATGTCGGGCATTTTAATGTCGATCATGGCGAGGTCATAGCGATGCTTTTTAAGAAGCTCTCGGGCACTGGTACCGCAATCTGCTACATCAACGTGTAGTCCTTGGCGAGTCAGGGCTTTTGATAGGACCCAGCGAATACTCTCTTCGTCGTCGACAACTAAAACACGTTTAAGGGACATTTTATAACTCCAGATCAATATTAGGGATAATGGTTGAGATGAACGGTAGGTAGACGCTACAACATGTACCTTGGTTCTGTGTACTGTCAATTCGTAATAGGCCATCATGGTCGGTGACAATCTTTTGGCTGATCGCTAAACCAAGGCCACTACCGTTGCTTTTTGTTGTATAAAAAGGTGTGAAAATTTTCTGTATAATATTGGTGCTAATGCCGGGGCCATTATCAATTATTTTAACAACAACAAATGGAACGGGTATTTGGCCAGGGCGTGTTAAGTGATGTTCGCTGTCAATTCGTGTCGATACTGTAATGGTCCCATTGTGAGTGATCGCTTCAGTCGCATTCTTGATTAAATTTAAAAATAGCCGTGTGAGCAAAGTTTTATCACCCTTGATAGGCGGTATACTGGGGTCGAGTTGCAGATTAAATTGAATTTTTTTCCCTTGTTCTGTCTGCGCCTGAAGTAGGACAATGTCATTGATTGTCTTGGTCAAGTTGATCTCGCTAACCACTTTAGACCGTGGTGAGGTGAGGTTCATTAACTCTTCGATGATGCCATTGATGCGATCTGTTTCCTTGATCATTACGTGGGTGTATTCAAGCAAGTCGTTACGTTGGTCAAGTTCCATTGACAGTAGTTGTGCTGCCCCGCGTATTCCGCCGAGGGGGTTTTTTACTTCATGGGCAAGTCCTGCAGCTAGCGTTTTGAGCATCTCTAGGTGTTGCGCCCGTTGAATATCCTGTTCAAGTTGCCTGAGGTTGGATACGTCATGTAACGTTAGAATGATGCCGTATTGTACCCCTGCATCAGTATAAAGGGGCGAAGCGTTTACGCTGACCGCTAGCGGTAAGGCGTTCGGTCGTCGTAGCTGGATTGTCTCTCTGTCAGAGATAGATCGCCCTTCAGTCATCGCAGTATTGATCAGATAGATAATGTCATCTTGATCTTTAAAAAGATTTCGAACGTCGCAGTGAGACGCTTGGCGAGAGGATAATCCCGTCAGAGTTTGCGCCGCAGGGTTGATAAGGACGATTCGGTGTGAATTGTCGATGGCAATAATGGCTTCATTTGTGCTGTTAAGAACATACGTCGATAGCGTCTCTTGGTCTGATTGTGAGTCGATCATTCAATTACTCCAAGCCAGAGAAAAAAGAGCAGATGGCCTCTTCAAGTTCATTAATTTGGTCGATTTGGTTGACCTTAAAACGAAATTCACCCGCACCCGTCAGCCCACGAGAATACCAACATAAGTGCTTACGCATCTCGGCGGCCGCTCGGCGGTCACCAAACGATTGTTGGTACAATTTGAGGTGACGGATGATTGTCTGCAGGCGCTGCTGAGCTGAAATGTCACGAAGATCTTTACCGTTCTGTTGGCGTAAAATGTTCTCTATAAGCCATGGGTTTCCATAACAACCACGGCCAATCATAATGCCATCACATCCCGTTTGCTGCATCATTCTAAGGCCATCATCAGGGGTCATGATATCACCACTACCGATAACGGGAATGTTAACCGCCTGTTTCAGTTGAGTAATATGATTCCAGTTTGCTTGGCCACCGAAGCCTTGACACCGTGTCCGTGGGTGCAGAATGAGGGCATCAGCACCACATTGTTCTGCAATTTTACCAATTTCAATAAAATTAATAGTAGCAGTGTCCCAGCCCGAACGAAATTTAACCGTCATTGGCAGAGGTGAAGCTTTGCGCATAGCGCTGATCACGTCACCTGCATGCGCAGGGTTTTGCATTAACGCGCTGCCTGCACCCGAACGGACCACTTTCTTAACAGGGCAGCCCATGTTGAGGTCGAGGATTTCACCATAGTCAGAAATGATTTTAGCCGCTTCAGCGAGGACCGTTGGGTCATCACCAAAGAGCTGAACGCCAAAAGGGGTTTCAGCTGGTGAGCGTTGCAGAAGTTCAACTGTTCGTTGACCGTCACGAATAAGTCCATTCGCGCTGATCATTTCAGAGTAGACAAGTCCAGCTCCCGACTGCTTACAGATTTGGCGAAAAGGGGAGTTGGTAATCCCAGCCATTGGAGCGAGTACAACATTATTCTCAAGGGTGAGAGAACCAATTTTTAGTTTTGAATTGCTCATAATTTAGGCAATGTATCATGGACGTCATTCCCCTGTGAATGCCAAAAGAGACATGGCCGTAAAAATACTGTATACAAAAATGCCTTGACGCTCTACCGTGAGTTTGTTAAAACTTATGTTGGTAAAAGTTGGTGTCCGAATTTAGAACACCTAGCTATTTATTGAAATTGGTTTTTTCTTCATGATGAGTGGTCGGGGGACTTACTTGTCTGAAGTTATTGTAGTTGGTTGGTGGTCATGTAGATCACCCCATTTTCATTTCCATTTATAAGGAGAGAGAAAAAATGTCAACATTAAAGCAAGTAATGAAGCAAAAGATTGATGCTCATCGTCCTCGTACAACCAAGCTGGTAAAAGAGTTTGGTGATGTGTCTTTAGGTGAAGTTACTATTGCACAATGCATCGGTGGTGGACGTGGCATTAAAAGTCTTGTTACAGATATCTCTTATCTTGATCCTCTCGAAGGTATCCGTTTCCGTGGCATGACTATTCCTGAGACATTTGCTGCACTACCTAACGTTCCAGGTAGTGAGTATCCTTATGTTGAGTCCTTCTGGTACTTGTTAATGACTGGTGATGTTCCTACAATGGAGCAAACACTTGAGATTGTAGAAGAGTGGAAGTCACTTTCAGCTCTTCCTCAGTACGTTATCGATGTTGTCCGTGCGTTGCCACGTGACTCTCATCCAATGGTAATGTTCTCTACTGGTATCTTGGCAATGCAGCGTGATTCTGTATTCTCAAACAACTATGCAGCGGGCAAATTCAACAAGATGACTTGTTGGGAAGACATGCTAGACGATTGTAGCTTCTTGATGGCTAAGCTTGCTCCTTTGGCAGCTTATATCTATCGCATGAAGTACAAAGCAGATGTTCATATTGCTGCTGATCCTGAGTTAGACATGGGTGGTAACTTCGCTCACATGATCGGTCAATGCGAAGAGTACAAAGATGTTGCACGTATGTACTTCATCCTCCACTCTGACCATGAGTCTGGTAACGTTTCTGCTCATACCACTCACTTGGTTGCTTCTGCACTTTCTGACATCTTCTACTCCTACTCAGCTGGTATCAACGGCTTAGCTGGTCCTCTTCATGGTTTGGCTAACGAAGAAGTTCTTCGTTGGACTCAAAACTTCATGAAGCAACTTGGCGGTAAGGTTCCAACTACTGAAGGTCTAAAAGAAGCTCTTTGGGCAACACTTAACAGCGGTCAAGTTATCCCTGGTTATGGTCACGCAGTATTGCGTAAGACTGACCCACGTTATACTTCACAGCGTGAGTTCTGCCTGGCTACAGAAGGCTTGAAAGACTATCCTCTGTTCCAACTCGTAAGCATGATCTACGAAGTTGCTCCAGACGTATTGCTTGAGCAAGGTAAAGCTAAGAACCCTTGGCCTAACGTTGACGCACAGTCTGGTGTTATCCAGTGGTTCTACGGCCTAACAGAGTATGAGTTCTACACTGTTCTTTTCGGTGTAGGTCGTGCTTTGGGTTGCCTACCTAACGTTACATGGGACCGTGCTTTGGGTTACGCTATTGAGCGTCCTAAGTCCGTTACCACTGCAATGCTTGAAAAAGTAGCAGGTATCGCATAGAAAACATCTAAAATTTATTTTTAGATTTAAAGGGGTGTCCATTGGGCACCCCTTTTTTATTTTCACTCAAGCTCACTTATATGCTGCGTTAACACTAATATGTAACGTTGCGGTGATTCTTATTCTTTAGTTCTTCCTCAGTTTTGTTGCTCTGCACTCCATTATTTTCTTTTGTTGCAGTTAAACCTTCCGTTAATTATTCTTTCCTTCTCAATTCATTGTCTCGTTCGCTTGTTGCATGAAAATATGCTGTTACACTTAAAGATATTAGGGATAATACAATAATTTTTAGTGCTTGGTTTCCGATCACTAACAAGAGAATTTGTTGTTTTCATTGCAATGGGGGGATAGATGAGCGTGCATACAGTGGGTAATCTTGGCTTTAATCGTGTTGATGGCGGTCCAAAAAATATTGCTGAACTTGATGTTTCATTACCTTTGGTGGAAAGTATTTTTTTGCGTTATCTGTATAGCCGAGGTTCTTCAAGTCTTACCGATGTCGGTAAATCATTGAAGCTTTCATTTTCTCTAACGCAGGCATTATTTCAACGCTTACGTGAGCGAAATATGTTTGAAGTGACTGGAATGGTTGGTCACGATTACCAGATTGCCCTTTCTGGCCCAGGGCGAGACTATGCCGCGAAACTTTATGATACCTGCCACTACTCTGGGCCGATTCCCGTATCCGTTTCGAGTTATACTCAGATGGTGACTGAACAGATTCCAGACCTTAGGCTTAATCGTAGGTTGTTGAAGGAGTCGCTGGCGGATGCGGTGGTCACTGATGATTTTCTTGATCAACTTGGTCCAGCCTTGATGACTCAAGACCCTATTTTTCTTTATGGTCCGAGCGGCAATGGCAAGACCTTCGTTGCCAGCCAGGTTATGAATGTTTACCATGATGCGGTATTGATCCCTTATGCTTTGGAATTTGATGGTCAAATTATTATTGTTTATGATCCCTCGGTGCACAAGAAGTTGGATGATGTTGACTATGCAGGTGATCCTCGTTGGGTGGTCTGCCGCCGACCTTTTGTCGTCTGTGGTGGCGAGTTATCAACATCGATGTTGGAATTGCATGCGGATGAGGGAGCAAATGTCTATGCTGCACCAGTGCAAATGAAGGCCAATAATGGGATTTTAGTGATAGATGATTTTGGCCGCCAGACCATGTCACCGCAGGTATTACTTAATCGCTGGATTGTCCCTCTTGAGAGAAAAATCGATTTTTTGACACTGAAGTATGGTGCGAAGCTCCAGGTTCCTTTTGAGATGAACATCTTATTTGCAACGAATGTGGATCCTAGCAGTCTTGTTGATGAAGCCTTTTTACGCAGAATCAAAAATAAAATCTATGTAGCCCCTGTCAGTGATGAAATTTTCGATCAGATTTTTTATAAATTAGTAGAACAGCGCAAGCTGTTGTGTCAACCAAACTGTGCTGCTTCATTGAGACACCTATGCCTTACCATGGGTTCTAAGATACTTCAGGCGTGTATTCCGAAGGATATTATAGATATTGTCGCTTCTATTGATCAGTATGAAGGGGAAGCGACGCCATTGACTGCAGACAAGTTAGAACGCGCTGCCAATCTTTATTTTACAAAAATTCACCACTTTGTTGATAAATAGTTGTAACGCTAATTTTTGCTAAAAATCGCTTATTAATCCAACAGGCTGTGCATCAGTTTAAACGCACAGTCTGTTGGCATTATTGTAGGTGGGGTAGCATACACAGTTGGACACAACGACATCACTTATCTCGTTTATAAGGTGTGATTACTCTATTAATTTCGGATGTCGGTTCAACACCCATCCTGTGCCTAACCACACCAGCCACGTTCCGATGATGGCAACATATCCATCGATGGCATAGTGCCAACCAAGATGGACAGAACCGATCATGATTATCACTAAAAATAAGGTAAGAATTATCCCTAATGCTCGACTGCTACGCCAGCCTAACAGTGTAAATAAGGTGGACGTAGCAACGTGCATACTCGGCATAGCTGAAATCCCACCGCCAAGGCCTATCGCCTTAGTGGTGTAGGTTTTCCAGAGATGTTCTTGAACATCGAGAGCAAGTATCGGAAATGTATTATTTGTGGTGTTAAGATATTGAAGTAGCGGTTGAAAAGGGTCATTTAGTCCTGTGATGCGCCCGTAATAGCAAGGCCCCGCAGAAGATAATCCGATAGCGCAGACTGTACCAAACAGAATCCATATTCCGATAAAGCTCAATAAAAAACGCATCCTCAATAATGGTGTTCGCAGGCTAAATGCCTGCCAGAAGAAGATCGCGTACATTACAAAAAACCATAACTGATAGAAGAAGTTAATGCCACTGGTGATAATTGGAGAGCCAACAATGGTGTGCAACCATTGCCATGGCATTATACCGCCATGCATGATCGCATCCATCTGTGCAAGCGGTTGATCCCATGAATATGGATTTATAACCGGTAAAATATTTTTAAAAGATGTAAATGCCGAAAAAAATAGAGGGAAAAAAAGTAACACTGGGGCGGCTGTGAAAAATCTTTGGCCACTAAAATAGTTGTCACGTAAGTCATTGAAATAATGCTCGAAAAGTCTCTTCGGTCTGATCCTGAACGTTACATAGAGCGCATGTCCACAAAAAAAACAAATAATAAAGCATGAGCTAAGTATTCCCAGTTCCTGAGTGTATAGGGTGATAGATGTTTGCGAACCAACGTCAAATAGGTCTGCAACAAACACGCTAATCAATATATATACAGTGATCACCCCTAGTAATATCACGTGCATTCGCACTGAATTTATAAAGAGTAACCAAATCTTTTTGATATTAAAGGAAGTCGTATTATCCATTAATAATAACCTGCCCTTTCTGAACAACAAAAGCTTACCTGATTACACTGATCCTCCGCTATCAACAAATAAGCTCGTCACTCTCGCGAAGGCGGGAGTCTAGTAAACCATGTAAAGCCTCTGGATACCCGCCTTCGCGGGCATGACGTGGACAAAGTACAGAGCCAGTGCGGAAGATTGATACTCGTCGCGAAAGCTTATATCTTGTAACTATTTAAAAGATCACCCTCATTTTTAAAACTATAACAGTGCTTTTCATTTAGTCATCTCCCTACTGAAAAAACTTTAGCAATATGGCATGTATGGTTGTTTTGTGAATGCGTCACAGAGTAACTCACTAATAATGGGTTGGTTTATAATTTTAGTTACAATTGAATACATTAAGATTAGAAAATGAAGCAATTTTCTTTCCTGGCTTGACAGTCAGCAATTGAAAGATATGATTTTATTAACAGTGCCAGCAGGTGATGTCAGGAAAGGAGGTTTTTAGAGAAAAATCTAGCACAACGCTTGCTTGCAGCACTGTTGGAAGTGAATGGTTCAACTCTCGTTGAGTACGGAATCATAGTTGTGCTGATCGCTATTGTGGCGATTGTGAGTGTCGCGGCACTTGGCGATTTAATTGATGCCCCGTTTAATCAGCTTGGCACAGTAATTGGTTCCACTGGAGGTTAGTCTTTAATGGTGACTGCTTAGGTTGTTGTTAGCGCTAACTAGAATTTTATTAGGTGTGGATGTGATACACCAAACAGGAGAGTCGTGATGAAAAAACTAACTAAATTTTGGGTTGCATTTTTACAAGACGAAGAAGGCGCAACAA
>LGVF01006681.1_pt1 | contig 18900 bp, 15 predicted proteins | sample 469901 | NCBI WGS metagenome assembly LGVF01 (sample SAMN03893561, study PRJNA290197) | marine sediment metagenome | material: sediment; isolation source: combined push core samples #3730, #5133, and #5579 collected at Hydrate Ridge | place: Pacific Ocean: Hydrate Ridge
ACGTCGAACCCTGCTGACAATTGAAAACGAGGTTAAACCAACAGGTTTGTCCACCAGGAGGACTCCAGCTTGAGACTCAATTCCCAGGTCTTTACTCATCAAAAGCATCTCTTTGAGTAAATAAGCTTTTGAACCTCCATCCTTACTTCCTTTCGTTTAAAACTCTACTTATTTCATCTCTCAGCTGTGAATGAACCTTTTCAATGGTCGTTTGCAAAGCCCGGAAGCCGGCAGCATTTCTATGACCGCCACCGCCAAACAGTTTGGCAATAGCGGCAACATCAAATTCTCCCTTTGCGCGAAGACTGACAGATACCTGCCCATTCGCCCCTTCTTTGACAAAAGCAGCGACCTTAACAGAGCGAAGCGAACGTGGGTAATCGATAAACCCTTCTACATCATGCATCGTCGTCCCACTCTTTTCGAGCATCTGCTGTGTTACATGCATAAAGGCTACCTGCTCTGATTCCAGGAGTGTTACGGTGGCCAGGACGAACTCCATAAGCTGAAGTCGCTCGCGACTGTAATTATCGTATAACTGTCCACAAACCTCTTGAGGCCGTACCCCCTTTTCTATCAATTCAGCAGCTATATGAAGAGTTCTTGCTCCGGTACACTCATATCTGAATGATCCTGTATCAGTACAAATTGCAACATAGAGGTTATATGCAGTCTTGAAATTTATTTCTGCACCAAGAGCTATTCCAAGCTCATACACCATCTCTCCTGTAGAAGAACCCCGGGGATCAACCCACCTCAATGTGCCAAAATTCCTATGGGACAGATGATGGTCAATCACTATAAATGGAGAGATTCTCAAAAAATCTTCTTTATATTTTCCCAGTCTGTACTCATCGCCGCAATCGAGCGCAATCGCCATAACATCCGGCTCGGCGCCATCAACAAACTCTCTTAATTCCTCGAAACTGCAATTAGCCCGTTCACAGCCAGGCAGGAAATCGTAAAGGTGGGAAACCGGCTCTTCAACAAAACAAAACACATTTTTCCCTAAATTTTCCAAAAGCTCGGCGAACCCAAACAGAGAGCCTAAAGCATCTCCATCCGGATGAACATGGGTTAGTAATACAACATTCCCTTTTCCCGCAATGGTCTGAACCAGCTCTTCAGGAATCATCCCCGGCTTTTCTATCATTAGCAATTTCCTGGAATAGAATATCTAGCTCTTCAACTTTTTCTGAAGTCTCATCATATCGAAACTGAAGAGCCGGCGTAAAACGTAAATTCAATGTCCTGGCAATATGACTTCTCATAAATCCTTTTGCCCTTTGCAACCCTTTCTCTGCAGACTTTGCACCTTTCCGGTTTTCCAGGACAGTAAAAAAGATACGCGCAATACGTAAATCGTCGGTTACCTCAACCCTGGAGATATTTACACTCTGTAACTTGGGATCCCTCACCTTACTGACCAGCAGAGTGGCAAGCTCAACACGAATGGCATCTGCAACTTTTGCCGACCTCTTCCTCTCTCTTTTTCCGCCAAGGCCTATGGACTCTAATGTCTGTTTAGGATCCCAGATTGTCACAGCTTTCTCCTTCTCTATAGTGCCTGTTACCCTAACTCCTAGAGAGTAGCCTCAACCTCAATCATCACATACGCTTCAAGGTTATCTCCAACTTTGATATCATTGAATTTTTCAACGCCGATACCACATTCATAGCCGGAAACCACCTCTTTGACATCATCTTTAAATCTTCTTAAAGACTCAATTTTTCCTGTATATATAACCACACCGTCACGTAGTACCCGTACACCGGCATTACGCTGAATTTTACCATCAACGACCGCACAACCGGCAATGGTTCCAATCTTTGGAACGTGGAAGGTCTCGCGCACCTCGGCAAGGCCGATCACATCTTCTTCAAACGTTGGTTCAAGCATCCCCACCATAGCTTTGCGAATATCATCAAGGGCATGATAGATTACATCATAAGAACGCACATCAACGTTTTCTTTCTCTGCAAGTTCCTTGACCTTAACGTTCGGCCTGACATTAAAACCGATAATAATTGCATCTGAGGCCGAGGCCAGCAGAATATCCGACTCAGTTATCGTTCCTGTACCTTCATGAAGCACCCTTACCTTAATCGCCTTTGTCGAAAGCTCTTCTGCTGCCTTGGCAAACGCCTCCAGAGTTCCCTGCACATCGGCTCTGAGCACAACCCTCAATTCGCGAACTTCTCCCTCACTCATCTGCTCAAAAAGCTTATCCAGTGAGATCTTGGTATTTGCCCCTAATTCAGACTCTCTCACCTTAAGCGCTCTCACTTGAGAAACACTTTTCGCCATCTTTTCGTCGGTTACAACGACAAACTCATCACCTGCACTAGGAACACCGTTCAAGCCCTGAATTTCAACAGGAATAGAGGGACCGGCCTGTTGGATAGTCTTACCTTTAAAGTCGAGCATAGCCCTGACCTTTCCACTGTATTGGCCGACAACAAAATGCTCTCCTGTCCTGATAGTTCCATCCTGAATCAGAACAGTTGCAACAGCTCCTCGCCCCTTATGCAGCTGGGCTTCGATAACTCTGCCTCTGGCCTTTCTGTCAGTATCCGCTTCAAGTTCAAGAATCTCCGCCTGAAGCTGAATCATCTCCATGAGCTCATTTATACCGACATTCTGTTTTGCTGAAGTTTCACAGTACATCGTTTCGCCGCCCCACTCTTCAGGAGACAGGTCTAATTCGGCAAGTTCACGTTTAACCCGATCGATATCAGCGTTGTCCTTGTCAATTTTATTGACTGCAACAATTATAGGCACCCCTGCAGCCTGAGCATGACTTATCGCCTCACGGGTCTGATCCATAACACCATCATCCGCAGCGACAACCAGGATGACAATATCCGTTACCTGGGCCCCACGGGAACGCATTTCAGTAAAAGCAGCATGACCGGGTGTATCTACAAAGGTCACATCGCCGGCATTTGACCGCACATGATATGCACCAATATGTTGAGTGATGCCTCCTGCTTCACCTTCCGCAACATCAGTTTTTCTAATTGCATCAAGAATGGATGTTTTACCGTGGTCGACATGGCCCATAACTGTAACAACTGGCGAACGCGGCTGTTTTTCCCCGCCGGACTCCGAATCATTGAGCATCTGTACACCCAATTCTTCAGTAATGCCCTGTTCCGCCTCATAACCGAAATCAGAAGCAATAATCATCGCGGTGTCGGTATCAACGGTCTGATTGATAGTGGCCATAACTCCAAGCCCCATCAGTTTGGCGATCACATCACTGGCCTTAACCTTCATACGCTGTGCCAGATCACCAATACTGATAGTATCGTACACTTTAAATCGTTTCTTGCTGGCCTTCATTTCTGAAGGAGGAGATACTGCTTTAGGCCTACGTTTACCACCCTTCTTCCCTCTCTTTCCACCATATCCACCCTGATAGTCATTGGCAAAATGGGTGAATCTGACGTTCTTTTGTCCCTTTTTTCCACTTCTGCGACGAACATCATCTTTATTCTTATCAGGCTGAGCACCTTTCTTCCCCTTTTTCTTGCCCTTACCTGCTTCTTCTCGAGCTGGAGCAGGATCTTGAGCAACCGCAGCAGCTCTTGGTTTTCTCTGTGGCGGTTTACTTCCTTTCTTTCGAGGACGAGCTGGCACAACTTTTTCCTCAGGTAATTCAATAGTTCCGACCACCCTGGCAACACCTTTACGAACCGCAGGTTTTTTCTCAACCTTTTCCTTCTCGGCAGGCTTTTTCTCTTTTTCGACTACCTGATCCGTCTCTTTATCAATAGCTTCGGATTCAGTGGGAGTAATCTCTTCACCATTTTCTTCCGACACCTCTTCCGAAACGGCAGCAATCTCTTCTTCTGCAGTTTCAACTATCTTGTCTTCTTCTTTTACAACAGACTCAACAAGCTCCGGGCTCTCTTCCTCCTGACCGGCTTTTACCTTAGCATCATCAACTGCAACTATATCAGCTTCGGTATCAATTTCTTCAACCTCAGGGGGAACTTCCTCAGCCTTTGGTTTTTTTATGGCCTTAGCCCTTCTTCGAATAACTGTTGATCCCGCTTTCGCGCTGATTCTCTTTTCAACAAGCTCAGTATCTGTGGATTTTAGAATAGTATGCCGGATCTTTTCGGCGGTTTCGTCGTCAACTGTAGAGCTATGGCCCTTGATATCATATCCCTGTTCCAACAATTTATCGGCCAAGACCTTACTGCTCATGCCAGCCTCTTTCGCCAGCTCATAAATCCTAATCCTGCTCATCCTTCACTCCCGTATTACATCTCAACAGTTGTTTCGCTCATCTACATCGATGGTGCCTGCATTACATCTTCAGATAAACTATTTTAATTCTCTTTTTAAAGACGAAACAATCTTCCCCATTTCTTCTGTCTAAAGAAACCTTCTATACATAGTTTCTTTTTACAACAGTATGCTCCACGACCCTGCATTTTCTGTCCAGGATCAAGCTGAACTATCCCGCCCAGCCAAACGAACCTGTTCAGTTCGTCTTTTAGCATTTTTTTCCTGCAGTAACAACAAGTACGAAGGGGTTTTTTCGTCATCAAAAAATATTGTCTGTTACTCTTCTATTCTTTTTTCCCCGGCAGCTTCAGTTAGATCTTTGTCTGCTTCAACCTTATCTTTCTCTGGTTCACTTTGTCCATCCACCGGATCTTCGATTACAGTTTCATCCTGATCAGATACCGAATTATCTGTACCTTCCGCTGATGCCACAGCCTGATTATCACTGACAGTTTCCTCTTCAAATGGATTTGCCTTTGCCCCTTCAATCAAGACCTGAGCAAACTCATCATCAATGGCACGTATTATTGTAAGATCATCAATATCTTTTTCTGCCAGAACCAGGGTGGAAGATATACCTTTTGCAAACAGTTGATCCGCCAGGGCCTCATCTACACCATTCAATGCAAGAAGCGACTGGTATCCCTTATTTTCGAGATTAGCATAACGCTGTTCACTTTTCACATCAATACGCCACCCAAGGAGTCTAGAGGCAAGCCGTACATTCTGTCCCTGCCTGCCAATTGCCAGAGAAAGCTGGTCGTTGGGAACAACTACCAGGAGTGACGTTGCATCTTCATCAACTCTGACCATACTCACATGGGCTGGTGACAGGGCATTATAAACATATTTGGCAGGATCAGGACTCCAGGTAACGATATCTATCCGCTCACCCTGCAGTTCTTGCACAACATTTTGAACCCGGGAACCTTTCATCCCCACGCATGCACCTACTGGATCCACATCACTTTCAGAGGAACTGACTGCAATTTTGGCACGAAACCCCGGTTCCCTGCTCACCGCCATTACACGTACAATACCCTCAGACATTTCCGGAACTTCCATTTGAAAGAGTTTCTCCAAAAATTCATCGCAGGTGCGGGAAAGAATCAACTGAGAATCCCGTGAAGTCTGACGAACTTCCTTTAAATAAGCCCGGATTCGATCCCCCTGTTTAAAAGATCTTTTGGGAATCTGCTGATCTTTGGGCAAAATTGCATCGGTTCGCCCAAGATTGACAATCATGTTGCCACGCTCAAATCGTTGGACGATACCACTGACAACCTCTCCGACACGATCCTTGAACATGTCATAGATCACTTCCCGCTCGGCGTCCTTCATTTTATGGATAATAACCTGCTTAGCAGATTGTGCTGCAATCCGGCCAAGATCAGTAATATTCACCATTTTCTCGCCGAGTTCATCGCCCAGCCGTACATCCGGATCAAGCTTAATCGCCTCACTAAAAGCCACTTCCGTCTGCTCATCCAAAGGTTCTTCAACAACTACTCTAAACTGAAAAATTTCGACTTCACCGTGCTCTTCGTTATATCGAACTTCGATATCCCGACGGCTACCGAGTTTCTTCCTGGCAGCTGACTGAACAGCCTCTTCAATTGCTTCTATCAGCAATGCCTTGTCGAACCCTCGATCTCTACTGATCTGGTCGATGATGCGTTTCAAATCCGATAGCATTCTTTTTACCCCGTCATTGTGACTTTCGGCTCCAGCTTCTGGAGGATGCTCCTACTCTCGACATACCTGCCAATCCGATATATCTCAAATTGCCAATCTGGCTTTATTGATCGCCTCATAAAAAAACTGTATGAGGTTTTTATCTTCCAGCCTCAGATAAATTTCATTGCCGCTGACCTTTTCAATGATGCCTTCAAATATCTTTTTCCCATCTACGGGTTCTGATAACTTTACCCTGGCCTTCTCCCCTGTAAAGCGATGAAAATCAGCGACAGATCTCAAAGTGCGTTCAAGCCCGGGAGAAGAAACTTCAAGATTATATGCATGATCAATTATATCTTCAACATCGAGATAATGACTCAGTTCACGGCTGACATTAGAGCAATGTGTCAACTCCACACCGCCTTCATTATCAATAAAAACTCGCAGAACCCAGCCATGCCCTTCTCTGCGAAATTGAATATCGAAGAGTTCTAATCCCATTGAAGGCAACAGTTCTTGAAGAAAGTCCTTTACTTTGTCGATAATATATTCACTCATGCACTGTATTCCAGTTACTCTTCTACCCAGCCTAGTATCTTCAGTACCTTAGAAAATCTTTTCNNTGTTTCATTGGATTCTCAATGTCGCATTATAAGGAATCCTGTTTATCGTGAGGTAAAAGCAATCAAACCTACTTAAAAATGTGATTAACCATCTCGACAAACATACGGACATAAAAAAAAGCGGGCATTGCCCACTTTCAAAAGCCTCTCTGCAAAGAACTACGCACAGAAGCTATAGTTTGAACATCCGGCCAACAGAACCGAAAGTGCTCAACACCTTATCAGCAAAACTGTTTCTCCGACGAAATCTCAACAGAGATCACAGCATAGTACCGAATAGTAAAACCGAGTAACAAGACCACAAATAAGCTTATTTGTCAATTATAAAGTACATATCTTCTCCAGCCGAATAAAAGAAAAATCGACCGTCAGAAAATAGACTCCTTTCAGTACCCAATGCGAGATTAAAACTATAGTAATAGAAAATAGTGTTTGACAAACAGAAATTGTATATTTATTACATCGAGCAGTTTTTCAAACTTTTTCCAACAACAAAACAGCTTGGCATTAGAAAATTACACTTTCCTATCTGTCTGTATTTTGGTTAATAAAATATTTTTACTCAGTTTTCAATCGTCTCGAAACTAATGAATTTCGAGCACTGAAGACCACTAAAACCCGTTAGGAACAGCTGCATACAACCAAACCAAATCCACGCCTACCTTTTATGACTGATAAAACCCTGATAATTGCGGAAAAGCCAAGTGTAGCCGCCGACCTGGTAAAAATACTTCCCGGTAAATTTAAAAGAACAAAAACCCATTTCGAAGGCGATAACTATGTCGTCTCATATGCAATAGGTCATCTGGTATCAATATGCTATCCTGAAGAAATTGACCCGGTTTACCAGAAATGGGATATCAACAAACTCCCGATCCTGCCTGAAACTTTCCCGCTAAAGGGCCTCGACGGAACAAAAGGACAACTGAATGCATTACAGAAACTGATACGTCGAAAAGATATCAAGGAAATTATAAACGCCTGTGATGCCGGTCGCGAGGGAGAATTAATTTTCAAATATATAATTAAATATGTCTGGAACAATTCGGTAGCTAAAAAATCGTTTAAGCGGTTATGGCTGCAGTCAATGACCACGGAGGCTATAAAACTAGGCTTTTCTCAGTTAAAAGATAGCGCAGAGATGCTGCCGCTGGAGGATACTGCGTTATGCCGCTCTGAATCGGACTGGCTTATCGGCATTAACGCCACAAGAGCACTTACCGGCTTTAATTCAAGAAAGGGTGGATTCTTTCTCACCCCGTGCGGTAGAGTACAGACACCAACACTTTCGTTAATGGTAAAGCGCGAGCGCACCCGCATGACATTCGTTCCCCGCCCCTACTGCAATCTATATGGACAGTTTGTCTTTAACAATACATCCTATACCGGTAAATGGATTGACCCGGCGTTCAAAAAAGATCCCGATGATTCCTATAAACGGGCAGACAGGATATGGGTTCCGGAAAATGCTGATGCTATAATTGCCAAATGTACGGGCGAGCCTGCAGAAATTGAAGAAAAAAGCAAAAAGGTCACCCAGCGATCACCACAATTATATGACCTGACTCTCCTCCAGAGAGAGGCGAACTCACGTTTTGGATTTTCTGCCAAAAACACGCTGTCAATCGCCCAGGCCCTTTATGAAAGACATAAAGTACTCACCTATCCGCGAACAGACAGTAAGCACCTGCCGGAGGATTACCTGCCGACCATTAAAAAAACGGTAAAGAGTCAAACCGGGTGGCAGCTGGCTCAATATGCCAAAACGGCACTTTCTCAAAATTACATAAAGCTGAGCAAGCGTGTGTTTGACAACAAAAAAATTTCAGACCACCACGCTATAATTCCTACGACAAAACTGCCATCGGATCTTTCGGACGCAGAATTCAAAATCTATCGGCTTGTGGCACAACGTTTTCTTGCTGTCTTTTTTCCTCCGGCGATCTTCCTGAATACCAGAAGACTGTCGATTGTAAAAGACGAAACTTTTCTCACGGAAGGAAAGATCCTGAAAGATCCCGGTTGGAAAGTGATATACGGTGTTGAAACAGGAGAGAACAAAGATAAAATTTTAGCTCCGATTCCTGCTGAAGCAACTATTCTCTGCAATAACATTGAGAAGGAAGCCCTGGAGACCAAACCGCCTCCCAGGTTCAATGAGGCAACACTTCTTTCAGCCATGGAAAACTCGGACAAACTGGTGGACAATGAAGAACTTGCCGAGGCTATGAAAGAACGTGGTCTTGGCACACCTGCCACCAGAGCTGCCATTATAGAAAAACTGATTAAAGAAAAATATGTGGTGAGGGAAGGCAAAGATCTCACTCCCACCGGCAAGGCATTCGAACTTTTGGCCTTGCTTGAAGCGATGAAAATTGATGTCCTCGCCTCCCCTGAAATGACAGGAGAATGGGAGCACAAGCTCAATAAGATCCTCAAAGGAACATTGACCCGGGATAAGTTCATGGAAGAAATTCGAGCCATGACCCTCCATATAATTAATCAGGTGAAAAATTTTGAAACAACAAAAAAGTGGCCTGAGGCACCTTTCAGCCCGGTAGGAGATATCATTTTCTATGAAACACCGACTCACTATGTCTCGGAAAATGAAAAAATCTCAATCCGGAAAATTCTTGGTGGCCGAGTGATGTCGGAAAGTGAAATTGTAGCCATTCTCCAAGGTGAGACCATCGGCCCTTTCAGTGATTTCAGATCCAAGAAAGGAAAGCCGTTCTCCGCCTCATTGCACTTTGCAAAAGGAAAAATAGATTTCATCTTCGCCGACTCCACAGCAGACCTGGACAAGGACGCCATAAAGGCAACCCCGCCCCTGGGAATCTCTCCGGTTGATAAAAACAAGGTTTTTGAAACACCATCAGCTTTTATGTCGGAATCAGCGCTTGAAGGTGACGAGAAAAACGGACTTCGAATCAGTAAAATAATTCTATCAAAACAACTTACCAGAGAGAACATAGAGGAACTTTTGTCAACAGGTAAAACAGAGCTGATAAAAGGATTTATATCAAAGAAACGGCGACCGTTTGATGCCTACCTGCTCCTTGCCGAAAATGGCAAGATCAGCTTCGAATTCCCACCGAGAAAATCAAGGAAGAAAAAAACCAGAAATTGATGGTGGTTTAAAAAAACATGACTCATTATGAAACAGATAAAATCAGAATATCGTAACAAAGATGGCAATGCACTCGCTCAGATATGTGCACAAACTGCCCTTGACACCAAGGCAGAAGAACTCATTATTTTAGATGTCAGAGGTCTCACTACATTCACCGAATACTTTGTAATCATGAGTGGCAAATCGACGCGGCATGTTCAGGGTCTGGCGGAGGTGATAGAGGACAAATTACGTTCTAAGCGGGTAAAAGCCTCAAAAGCGGAAGGACTCCAGGATGGCATGTGGGTCTTACTCGATTTTGATGATGTTGTTGTCCATATATTTTATCATGAGCAGCGTAAGTTTTATGATCTGGAAGGACTTTGGCATGAAGCAAAACGTGTTAAAGTGGAAAATACAAAGTAACAATTTCGTGGTATTTTAAAACTTTTTGCTTTTATTTGAACATTAACAATTATGCAATATTTGAGCACAAGGGGAGGTATCTCCCCCATATCCTTTACTGATTCTGTAATGATGGGTCTTGCAGAAGATGGTGGGCTCCTTCTCCCTCGGACAATACCACGTATTGGCTGTGAAACCCTCACATCCTGGAACAACCTGAGTTACCCTGAACTTGCCTTTGAGATTATGTCCCGGTTCATTGACGACATCCCTTCCAGTGACCTGAAAGACATTATTAATCGTTCATACGCTACTTTCAGCAGTGAGGAAGTGACCCCTATTGTACACCATGGTGACCTCCACATTCTTGAACTCTTCCACGGCCCGACTCTTGCGTTCAAAGATATTGCACTGCAGTTTCTGGGCAATCTTTTTGAGTATCTGCTGAGTAAAAATAACTCCATTCTCAATATTATCGGAGCAACTTCAGGAGACACAGGAAGTGCTGCCATTTACGGCGTCAGAGGAAAGGAAAGATTGAATATTTTTATCCTGCATCCTCACCACCGCATTAGCCGTGTGCAGGAAAAGCAGATGACAACAGTCACAGATAAGAATGTTTTCAACATTGCCATACGAGGTTCCTTTGACGATGGCCAGGCTATAGTGAAAACACTGTTCAGTGATATTGAGTTCAAAAATAAATACAGCCTCGGTGCCATCAACTCCATAAATTGGGCCAGGATTCTCGCCCAGGTCGTATATTACGTACATAGCTGCCTTCATGTAATAGGGCACGAAAAAGATTGTTCTCTTGATTTCACCGTTCCCACCGGAAATTTTGGGGACATTTTTGCCGGTTTTATTGCAAAAAAAATGCTCCCTGCCGGCACCATTCGTCAATTGGTTCTAGCCACTAATTCAAATGACATCCTTGCCCGTTTTGTCAACAATGGTGACTATTCCCTCAGCGATGTAAAAATCACCTCAAGCCCTTCAATGGATATCCAGGCGGCATCCAATTTTGAACGCTACCTCTATTACCTTGTTGACAATGATTCGCCCCGCACCAAAGAACTGATGAAGGAATTCGCTCAGACCGGCACCCTCGATCTGACAAGTTATCAAGAACAGGTACGTCGTGATTTTGTTTCCTCCTCTGTATCGAATGAGGAGATTTCCGACACTATCTCACGGTTCTATAAAGAACACGATTATATCCTTGACCCCCACACTGCAGTGGGTGTCAATGTAGCTGAAAAACTAAAAACTGCAGGTATCCCCATGGTCTGCCTGGCAACAGCTCATCCCGCAAAATTCAGTGAAGTAGTTGAAAAGGCTATAGGCACTCAGCCTCCTTCAAGCGACGTCCTTGCTGGAATTCTGGAAGCCCCATCAAGGTGTGAAATCATGGATGCCAGCAGTAAAGATATTCGACAATATATATCCCGACATGCTCTTCAAAAACCAACGGGAGACTAGCAGACATCTTGCCCACAACAACGTCAGCCTTGACTTTATTTACAGACTGCTCTAATGTCACTTGCACAAAAACCAGCGGTAATCACTAACCAATTTGATTCCCGTGAACTGACTGTTATTTTGGTGAGGTAATTTTATGTTTGGACTTGGAATGCCGGAACTCATCGTAATTCTGGTTATTATTGTAATTATTTTTGGCGCTGGTAAACTTCCCGAAATCGGATCAGGCATCGGCAAAGGTATCAAAAATTTCAAAGACGCAACCAAGAAAGAGGAAAAGCCGAAAAAAATTGATAGTGAAGAAGAAAACCCGGACAACAAAGCCTAGATAAAGAGAATACTCTATCCTCACCAATCATAGGAGGTAATATAATGTTTGGACTTGGAACCCCGGAATTAATAGTAATTTTAGGGATTGCTTTTCTCGTTTTTGGCGGTAAAAAACTTCCCGAAATTGGGTCGGGTCTTGGTAAGGCCCTGACTTCTTTTAAAAAAGGAATTGACGGAGCAGAGGAAGAAGGGAAAGAGATCATAAATGACATTCCCGGAATCAAAGAAGCTACCGAAGTTAAAGAAAAAATTGACCAGGTAAAAAACCTTGGCAAGATAAATAATATTCTGAAGTAACTCTCCACTCATTTACAATCGATCCTGCAGTCCTGTTGTCTACCTGAGATATTATACCCACATCAATGGGGTCGCGAGGCCAAACTGAATTCTTGACTTTTTTGTAAGAATTGTTTAAAAAAAGCGGCTCAGTTGTACTTTTTTGTCTTTATTTGTCCGGCAGGATTTTCCACCCGATTTACATCAGATCGACGCCTTTATCCTCGCCTTCAGGCAATTTTCTTTTAATTAACTCGGGAGAGATGCATGTGTCGTTTAGCCCTGAAAACCTCCAATGAAACATTTTCTCCGTATGAAGTTCTCACAGCAATGGAGGCCATGAAGGAAGGATATGATGGTTCAGGTCTTGGCCTGCTGCTTCGTGGCATTGAATTTGAGGATTTTAAATATAACCCCAGATTTCCTATTCTATCAGGTATCGCGCATACAGAAAAAGCATGGCAGCATCTTACAAGCTACATGGAGGACCGTGGTTACGAACTGAAATATGATCATCGCTACCACATGGGTCCAAACCTTATTGAGGCTGAAGACCGCTTTCGATATTTTCTACGTGCCTACCGTATGCCTGAGAGGTTCAGAGATAAAAGCACGGAGGAAAGAGGAGAGGAGATGATGAAAACCCGTCTCGCTTTAAGAAAAATCGGAGAAGAGAACAATGATTTAACAATATTCTCCTTCTGGCCCGACGTTGTCATGATAAAGGAAGTTGGCTGGCCCATGCAGATCGGCGACGCCCTCTGTCTCCATGATGGCCAGATTAAATCCAGGGTCTGTATGGCCCAGGGAAGGCAAAATACAAATTACGGCATCAACCTCTATGCCTGCCATCCTTTCTTCATCCAGGGAATTGCCACAATGACTAATGGTGAAAACACCGCATTTGTTCCCATTAAAGAATGGCTGGTTGGTAAAAAATACCCGGGATATGTCGGGTATCACAGTGACAGTGAAGTCTTTGCCCACATACTCCACTACACTCTCAAACAACTTAAACTTCCCCTTGAAGCATACAAACACATTATTACTCCACTCAGTACTGCTGAACTTGACAAACACCCTCAGGGCGATTTCCTGAAGGGGTTACGAGATGTTTGTAGACGGCTTATCATCGACGGCCCCAATGCAGTGATTGGTACCCTCCCTGATGAAACCTGTCTGCTGGTCATGGATCAGAAAAAACTCCGTCCGGCAATAGTCGGTGGACATGAGGGTACATGGGCCATAGCTTCTGAAATTTGCGGCGTCGACGCCATGATCCCTGACCGTGATCCAACACTCGATTTTCAGCCAATGCGTGAACATACAGTAATTGTTCCGCCAGATAGAAAGGAATTGACAATATGGTCTCAACACGATCCATTTCCGTTACCCCAGGCAGCCTGACTTACAGCGATTTGCCCTGGATCATTGAACACCGTGAAGACAGGTGTACTCTCTGTGGGCAATGTACATCAGTTTGCCCCAAAGAATCGATCCATCTGTCTCATATGCGACAGCGTGTGCCCAAACTTGATGTATTCAGTAAAAAAAGAGGCAGCAACTACCGTAATTTCACCGGTATTCGGCAGCGGACTACTAAGGCCAATAGTTGCATAGGGTGCGGTATGTGCTCCATGGTCTGCCCCAATGATGCTATTATTGCTGTGCCGGGGACAAATGAGAACCGTACACTGTTTTTCGAAAATCAGAAGGGTGAACCCAACAAACGTGGCGGACGTAGAAACATTCAGGGAAGAACCCTTCTTGACCAAATCATATTTAACCGGATCTCCATGCTGACAGATCCCGCCCTTGATGCCGGCAGGCATGAGTTTTCCCTAACTACTACCCTCGGCCGGGTACTCTCACCTGAAGATTATCTTGATCGCAAAATAAACGGGGGCTGGATTCCCCCCACAAGGGAAATCTTCCCTTTTGTTATCGGCTCCATGTCCTTTGGCGCCCTCTCGCCAAATATGTGGCTTGGTCTACTCCAGGGCGTTGCCTACTGTAATGAAGTGCTGGGGATCCCGGTAGTTATGTGTACCGGAGAAGGCGGCTGCCCGCCATGGGTTTTAAGAAGTCCCTATCTCAAGTATATCATCCTCCAGATAGCTTCCGGATATTTCGGCTGGGACGAAATAATCCGGGCTATTCCAGAGATGCAGTGCGACCCTGCAGCCATTGAAATCAAATATGGTCAGGGGGCAAAACCCGGTGATGGAGGTCTTCTCATGTGGTACAAGGTCTCCAAACTCATCGCACGACTGCGTGGGGTTCCGGAAGGGGTCGACCTGCCGTCTCCCCCTGTTCACCAGACTCTTTATTCCATCGAAGAAAGTGTAATGAAAATGATCCAGACACTTTCCACAGCCTTCAATCATAAGGTTCCGGTATACCCGAAGATTTCTGCATCTACATCGGCAAAATCAGTTTTGAATAATCTTGTACGTAATCCCTATGCTGCCGGATTGATGATAGATGGTATAGATGGTGGAACAGGTGCTGCATATAATGTTTCTCTGGATGCGACCGGACACCCCATAGCCTCATGTATTCGTGAATGCTATCTGGATCTTGCGGCACAGGGTATGCAGAACGAAATACCGATTTTTGCAGCCGGTGGGATTGGCAAGAACGGTAATGTTGCCCAAAACGGTATGGCTCTAATCATGCTCGGGGCCTCCGGAGTTCATATCGGAAAATATATCATGCAGGCGACAGCCGGATGCCTTGGTAACGAGAAAAATCGCTGCAATGTCTGCAATGTCGGCATCTGTCCTAAAGGTATCACCAGCCAGAACCCCAAACTGTACAGAAGACTTGATCCGGATCTGGTGGCTGAGAGAGTTGCCGACACATTCATGTCCATCAGAACCGAAGTAAAGAAAATAATGGCCCCCCTGGGAAGATCCCAGAGTTTACCCATTGGTATGTCTGATGCCCTGGGAATTGCTGATAAAGATGTAGCAGAAAGGCTTGAGATCAAATACGTCTGCTGATCCAGTGCTATACAACAAAAATGGAAGAAAAATCGACAATGGTTTTCCCATCTGATAGAAGGAGTTTGCAGTGACTACTACTGTTGTAAAGGGTCTCAATGAAAATGGCAGCCGGGTCAACTCAATGGACTTTGAGAAGCTGGTACGCCAATCTGCGAAATCATCACCAGATCTTATTCTGGAATCCTATGGTCAGCATAATATCGGTATAAGACTGGAGCGGGAAGGTGGACTGAACCTGACAGTCAAGGGCCCTTCCGGGCAGCGACTCGGCTGCATGGGGATGCCTGGGACTGTCATTACCTGTGAGGGGGCTACCTCCGACGATGTTGGATATCTCAATATCGGCGCAGAAATTACCGTCTTAGGTGATGCCACGAACGGTGCCTGCAATGCCATGGCAAACGGCAAGGTGTTTATCGCCGGATCAATCGGTGCCCGTGGTCTGACCATGACCAAATGGAATCCGGATTATGAAAAACCGGAACTTTGGGTTCTTGGTTCAACCGGAGACTCCTTTGCTGAGTTTAACTGCGGAGGAATTGGGATTGTCTGCGGCATAGACGCAAAAAACCCGGATAATGTTCTTGGATATCGCCCCTGTGTAGGCATGGTTGGCGGAACCATTTATTTCCGCGGGGATATAGATAACTCCTTTCCTGAAACCAATGCCAAACTTGCCGACCCGGACGACAGCCAGTGGCAATGGCTCCAGAAAAACATGGCTGGCTTTCTGAAAAGAATTAATCGCCCGGATCTCCTCAAATCATTGAGCGTCAGAGAAGAGTGGCATATGCTGCTGACAGTCACCCCCCAAGAAAGGGCGTTGATGTGGTCGGGCCCCATGCCGATGGCAGAGTTCCGCAACAATCACTGGAACAAGGCATTTGGTGGAGACCCTCTTAGAGATCTTGCACCCGGGCTTGACCGCTCATTGATTGACACTATTGCCACCGGAGAATTTCGCCGCAAAAAACCTTACTGGGCAAACTGCGAATCTGCAGCACCCTGTACTTATTACTGTCCCATACATATTCCCACTGTTGACAGGTTGCGTCTAATCCGAGAGGGGCACATAGATGAGGCATATGAAATGCTTCTTCGCTACACCCCTCTACCCGCCTCAGTCTGCGGCGCAGTATGCCCTAACCTCTGCATGGACAATTGTTCCAGGCAGGGTGTTGACGATTCCATTGATGTACAGGTTCTCGGTCAATCAGTAAACAACATTAAAGCTCCTGTACCGACAGACCCCCTCGGCAAAAAAGTTGCCATTATCGGCGGAGGTCCTGCGGGTATGAATGTTGCCTGGCAACTGGCGCTTAACGGAATTCAGGCTGATATTTTTGAGCAGGACAGCCAGATAGGTGGAAAACTAGCGCAGGTCATTCCCTGGGAACGACTTTCCCAGGCGATCTGGGATCAGGAGATTAAACGTTTTTTAAATACACCAAACATCAAGATTAATCTAGACGTTGCAATGACAACTGAGAAGTTCACCGAACTCCAGAAAGAATATGACTATGTTGTGATTGCTGTAGGCACCCATGAACCACGCAGAATCCCCTTTCCCGGAAATGAAAAGGTGATCACCGCACTCGATTTCCTCAAAGCTGCCAAAAGTGATTCTCCCATGGAGGTGGGTAAAGAGGTGATAGTCATTGGAGCCGGTAATGTCGGCTGTGATGTCGCCTGTGAGGCTTATCGGCTTGGTGCAGAACAAGTCACGCTGATAGACATCCAGAAACCGCTTGCCTTTGGTCAGGAAAAAGAGGCTGCAGAAGCACTGGGAGCACAATTCAGATGGCCGGTAATTACTGAAAAAGTCACCGGCGAAGGACTTGTCACCAAAGATGGTGATTTGATCCCTGCCCAGACAGTTATCATTTCAATTGGTGATGTCCCGGCCCTCTCCTTCTTACCTGAAACCGTAGAAACTATTACTGTAGGCGGAGCTGCCTGGATAACCACCGACAAGGCCCATGTAACCTCAAATGGCAAGGTTCTCGCTGTCGGTGATGTGGAAAAGCCCGGCCTTGCCACCAATGCCCTTGGAGCCGGTAAAACTGCCGCCGAATATATTATAGCAACCTGCAAAGGTGTTGACTGGAAGCCGTTTGAAAAAGAGGTGATCCCACAGCAGGCACTGACCATCACCCACTATGTGCCTGAAGAAATTGGCACCACGGAACAAAACCAGGCTGATCGGTGCCTCTCATGTGCTGCCTGCCGAGACTGCCATCTCTGTGAGACAATCTGCCCCACCGGGGCTATCAGTCGCCGTGACCTCGAAGCCAACTTCCTGCAAAGTGGTCAGCCTGGCTCTGAAAACGGTTATGAATATATCTCAGATGATACAAAGTGTATCGCCTGCGGTTTTTGTGCAGATACCTGTCCCTGCGGTATCTGGACCATGAATGCCTTTTAGTGCCTTATTCCAGAACTTCTGTAATATAAAACAAGAAATAGAGGAAGGTCGTTTAAAAATATATTGTCGAAGATACTTTCATGGCACTTATCCAAGCATTCTAAAATTCCGATTTATTCGGGTTAGTACATCGGAGTTAGCCCCTCAATTTGGTGCAGGCGAGGTTCATAGATGGATGACCCCTTAAAAAAAATCCTCAAACCCATCAAAGAAGTTCAAAACATTCGCGGGATTGAACTTCCCATAGGCCTTGAGTTCCTTCAACTCATTGTGACCGGACCACCAGGAGCCGGCAAGTCACACTATATCGAGCAGATCCGCGGCTGGCCCAATGAAGGCTATCTTGATCTTACCAAAAAAAGGTGGTGGAAAGATCAGACTCTTCTCTACAGACCCAGAGAAGTCCACCTGGCTCTTCCTTTTAAAGATTTCTCAGAAGCGTTAACTGTATTTGATAAAGAATGGCTTGAAGCATCCCCTCCACCTGTACTCGAACCATCACGCATCCGAATACCACCCGATAAAGACCTGCTTTTCCATTCCACCTGGAAAAATCGTTATATTTTTGAATTTCTCATCCCAAAGCCCTCGATCATCTTCAAACAACGACGTAATCGTCAAAACGAAGGTTACTTCCCTGTAGATGAAAATTTGTCATTGGAGATGGTTGAACAACAGACTGCCGTCTATCAGGAGATCGCCCTCTACCTGCATCGCGCCGGACTCAATGTCTATATTCGCCAAGGGTTAAACAACCCACCCATGAGAATAGCTGAAAAAGGTATATCCAATGTTCCTCAGTGGGCTTTCAATAAGAAACATGACAGCCCCAGTCTAAAAAATCTTGCAGGATGGAAGTGGCTTTTTCTCCGTCGCTACCCCATCCACTGGCTCACTGTTACTCATGAAGAACAGGAAATAAAAGGATCATGCAGGATCGCCCACGACGGCAAGACATTCGAGCTCATTCTTGGGTCTACGGGACTGCGTTTTCATCCGGAAATTCCTCTCGGAGTGAAAAAAAAGGCTCTCAAAAAAAACTGGATTATCAATACTGAACAGACATGTTCAACCAAACAGATTAGCGGATTTGCAAGGATACGTCTGGGGGAGACGGTTATCATCGGCAGGGGAAATCAGGAATACAGTGACCTCTTTGATTTTCCCAAAAGTGTATCCAAACGCCATGTCAGCGTCACCAACAGGAAAGGAGATCTTGTCATAACCCCCCTGGACATTGATGCCGAGGTGAAGATTGTCCG
>LGVF01331319.1_pt1 | contig 18899 bp, 11 predicted proteins | sample 469901 | NCBI WGS metagenome assembly LGVF01 (sample SAMN03893561, study PRJNA290197) | marine sediment metagenome | material: sediment; isolation source: combined push core samples #3730, #5133, and #5579 collected at Hydrate Ridge | place: Pacific Ocean: Hydrate Ridge
ATATATATGCTAAGAAACCACTAAGCAGAGATTATGTATATGTTGAAGCAAATACAGGTAAGATAATAATGATAGATCCTATTATAAAGCACTCTTCTAATAATACTCACAATACATTTAAAATAGTTGATGAAGATAATACTAGATTAGTTTCAGCTCCTTTAATGCCTGCAAACTCAAATGGTAATGCAGATACTAGGTATAGTGGCAATAGAAATATCAAGACAGATAGCTATAATGGGAAGTATCGTTTACGTGAAACTACTCGTGGTAATGGTGTTGAAACTTATGATATGAACGAAGGCACAAATTATAATAATGCTGTTGATTTTGAAGATAATGATAATAATTGGACATCTGCAGAGTGGAATAATGCAAATAAAGACAATGCAGCATTAGATGCACATTGGGGCGCAGAAATGACTTATGATTATTGGAAAAATGTACATAACCGAAATAGTTTTGATGATAATGGAGCTAAGATAAAGAGTTATGTTCATTACGATTCTAATTATCAAAATGCTTATTGGAATGGTGATGTTATGACATATGGTGATGGTGCATCTAGATTTGATGCATTAACTAGTTTAGATATTACTGCCCACGAAATTGGTCATGCTGTAATGTCTTCAACAGCTGATATGGTTTACCAAAGAGAACCTGGAGCATTAAATGAAGGTTATTCTGATATTTGGGCTGCAGCTGTAGAGTTTTACGCTGCACCAGAGAAAGATGCTTGGCTTATTGGCGAAGATATTGATAAGCAAGAGGAAGCTTTAAGGTCAATGAAAGATCCAAAATCGCAGGGGCAACCAGATACTTATCAGGGAACAAATTGGGTTGATACAGATTGTTTTTATCCTAGTTCTTTCAATGATTATTGTGGTGTTCATACAAATAGTGGAGTATTAAATCATTGGTTTTATATATTATCAGTTGGAAAAACAGGCTCAAATGATATGGGTACTTCTTATAATGTATCAGGTATAGGTATTGATAAAGCTGCTAAAATTGCATGGAGAGCCGAATCTCAATATTTGGGATCTCAGGCACAATTTGCTGATGCTAGAACATATACAATTAAATCAGCTGAAGATTTATATGGTGTAGGTTCAAACGAAGCTACTCAAACTGCCGAATCATGGAAAGCTGTTGGAGTAGGAGATCAAGGTGGTGGCGGAAGCGATGAATATTGTATTTCAAAAAGTAATAATGCAAGCTATGAGTGGATTGCTAAGGTTGAAATTGGAGATTTTGTAAAATCTTCTGGTTCTGCAAAATATTCTGATTTTACTTCGGAAACAATTTCTTTAGAAGCAGGAACTGCTTACAACTTAAAGTTAACACCTGGTTTTAGGAGTACAACTTACAATGAGTATTGGAAAATATGGATAGATTACAACGGTGATAAAGATTTTGATGATGCTGGAGAATTAGTTTACGATTCTGGAAGTATGAGTAAAAGTGCTGTTAGTGGTAGTTTTACAGTGTCAAGCTCAGCAGAAGGTGAAACAAGAATGCGTGTATCAATGAAGTATAATGGTTCTCAAACTGCCTGTGAAACGTTTACTTATGGCGAAGTAGAGGATTATACTGTTTCGTTTGGAGCATCAACTCCTATATGTAATGCTACTTCAAATTTAGCTGCAAATAATATAACTATTTCTAGTGCAGATATTTCTTGGGATGTTGTTTCTAGTGCTGAGAGTTATAATTTAGAATATAAAAAAGCATCAGATACAGAATGGGAATCAACTCCAGTAACAACTAATTCTTATTCATTATCAGGACTAGATACTGATACTGAATATCAATTTAAAGTTGCAACTATTTGTAGTTTTGGATCATCTAATTTTTCTGCTACATTTAGTTTTAATACTGATTATATTTGTACTGTTCCATCTAATTTACTTGTTTCAAATATAACTGCTACTAGTACTGATTTATCTTGGGATGCAATAGAACATGCACAATCTTATGATATAAGCTATAAGAAACAATCAGCAACTACATGGACAACTGTTAATGTTGCTTCAAATACACATAATATTTTAGGATTAAGCGCAAGTACTAATTACGATTTCAAAGTAAAAACGAAGTGTGATAATGATTCTGAATCTGATTTTTCTGCCACTAGTTCGTTTACAACACTTGAACTAGTTTGTAATATTCCAGATGGTTTAGCCACCATAGATATTATCGTAAACTCAGCCACATTAAAATGGAATACGGTAATTGATGCTTCAGGATTCGATGTCCAATATAGGGAGTCAGGAACAAGTAGTTGGACAACAGAAAGTGTAATAGCTAATTCATTGGATATTTCTGCGTTGATGTCAAATACAATTTACGAGTTTCAAGTAAGGACAGATTGTGGAGAAGGTAACTATTCTGATTACTCTAGTCAAAGTTCATTTACAACATTAGATTGTATTGTACCTAGTGGATTAGCATCGTCAGATATTACTGCTAATTCAGCAACCCTAAGTTGGAGTGAAGTTACCGAGGCTCAATCATATGATATTCTATACAGAGAAGCTGGAGGTACGTGGAATTCAGAAACAAGTTCGAGTACAAGTTATGGCTTGTCAGGATTAATGCCTCTTACACCTTACGAGTTTAAAGTTCGTAGTAATTGTGGTTCTAATATTTATTCTGATTATTCAATAGTTTATAGCTTTACAACAGAAGATAATTCAACACCAGTGGATTATTGTGATGCTAAAGCAAATTCATCAATGTTTGAATGGATTGATAGGGTTGCTTTGGGCGACATGAATAATACATCTGGAGCAGATAATGGTTACGGTGATTATACATCTAAAGTTGCACATATTAGCACAGGCTCAAATACTATTGTCTTAAGTACTGGATTCAGGTATTGGAATTATGCTGAAAAGTGGGCAGTTTACATAGATTTCAATCAGGATGGCGACTTTAACGATTTAGGAGAAAAAGTTGTGCAAGGAGCTTCATCAGGATCAGGTGATTTCTCAGCAAATATTGATGTACCATCCAATGCGATGGCAGGAAATACACGAATGAGAGTAATGATGAGTTTTAGTGTGAATCCAGGGCCTTGTGATAATTATTCATATGGCGAAGTAGAAGATTATACTGTCAGTATTGGAAGTGAAGGATTTAACTTTATTGGATCTAGTATAGCAATAAACGCAAAAGATTTATCTGATGATGTAGAATCAATATTCACAATTTACCCATTGCCTGCGGTAGATGTATTACATGTAAATACGGGTGATCAAACAGGTATTTTAAATATTGAAATATTCAATATGAGTGGAAAATTGATGAAAATAAAAGAATTAAGTCATGGTAATGATGCTATTGACGTTTCTACTCTATCATCTGGTACGTATATGATAAACGTTAATGATGGTCAACGAGTAACAAGTCATAAGTTTATTAAAAAATAATTATCTAAAGTTATTAAGTAAAAAAGGATATCATATTGCTTTAGCTTTATGATATCCTTTTCCTATTTATTAAATATTATCCTGTTAATTATAATTTATTATAGTTGCTATAGCTAAAAATGCCATAGATGTAATAGAAAGAGTAACTACAAGTTTCCATATCCATTTTATCCAAATATTATAAGGGATATTTGCTATGGAAAGTACTCCCATAGTAATACCACTAGTAGGTATAATTAAGTTAAACAAACCATCACCAAACTGATATGCTAGTACAGCCGTTTGTCTTGTAATACCTAAAACATCAGATAATGGAGCCATTATTGGCATGGTAAGAGCTGCTTGTCCCGAACCAGAGGGAATGAAGAAGTTAATGAATCCTTGAACAAAAAACATAACTTGTACTGATAGGTATGTTGGCATGCCATCAGCTAAATTAGCTATAGAATGTAAAATAGTATCAATAATATGACCATCTTCTGCCACAACCAGTATACTTCTTGAAAGGGCAATGATAAGTGCTGCAGGTAGCATTTGTGAAGCACCATCTTTAAATGCTTCAAATGCTTCATTTATACTTAGTTGATAAATAAGTGCAGATACTACACCAAATGCAACAAACAAACCGGCAATTTCAGAAATGTACCAATCCCAATTTTTAACTCCAATTATTAGTAAAGCAAGAGTTAATATGAACATGTACACAAGAGCTTTCCTCCTAAAATTGTAATCAACATTTTCATTAAGTTTTTCGCTACCGTTTGATTTAATATGATAAACAAGACTGAGTTTAGGATTTTGCTCAATCATTGAAGCATATCTAATTATAAAAAAACCTGTAATTGCAGTATATATAAACCAAATCAAAATTCTGTAACTCATACCACTTGCCAAAGGTACTTCGGCAATACCCTGCGCAATTTGAATAGTAAATGGATTAATAAAAGCTCCGGCAAATCCTGCTCCAGCACCAACAAAAGGTATTGCTGCACCAACTATACTATCGTAATTCATTGATTTTGCAAGAGGAATAGTAATCAAAATAAAAACTAATACTTCTTCTGACATTCCAAAAGTAGAACCAGCTAACGAAAACAAAAATATGAGTAATAATAATATCATAGATTTGTACTGCCTATTATCACTAGCAAATTTCAATAAGCTTTGTAGTGAAGCATCCATTGCTTTTGTTCTATTAAATACTGCAAAAGAACCTCCAACAAAAAATACAAATCCAATTATTTCGGCTGATTTAATAAAACCTTTAAGTGGAGCTGTAAAAAAAGACAAAATTGATTGTGGATTATTATCAACATATTTGAAAGTATCTGGATTTATTATTGTTCTGCCAGTGTTTGGGTCAATAATTCTGATGTATTCGCCTGCGGGTATTAGCCATGTTAGTCCAATAAAAATCAATATTATGGCTGATACAATGGCCATAGCATCTGGTGCTTTCTTCATATTTATAATATTACTATATTAAGTGGTTGAGGATGTTAGTTTATTTGTTCTTATAAAAGAGGGTCTAATATAAATTTTATTATGTAAAGTTTGCTCTAAAGAGGTGATTATACTTAAAGTTTTTAAAAGTTCTCTTAAATAATAAATACTAAATATAATATGTCACCGTTATACTCAGGTTCTATGAAAGTGTTTGATTTAATTATATACATTTTAACATAGATGTAGAAATAATATATAGAACTTAGCCAACATTAATTCTTACATATGAAAATATACTTAATACTTGTAATTACCTTATTCATTAATGTTTTATCATTAAGTGCACAATCACAAACATTTACTTTGAGTGGAAGCATAACAGATGCTTCTGATGGTGAAGATTTAATAGGAGTAAATATTGCTGTTAAAGAGTTGCCAACTACAGGTGTATCAACAAATACTTTCGGATTTTACTCTTTAAGTTTAGAAGAAGGAGAATATACTTTTTTCTTCAGTTACCTTGGATATAAAACCTTTACCAAAAAAATACATCTTAACAAAGATGTGAAACTTAATATTAATCTTATGTTAGATGCTACTGCATTAACAGAAGTGATAGTTAGTGCCGAAAGGTCAGACGAAAATATTGTTTCAAATGATATAGGTGTATCTAAACTTTCCGTACGTGATATTGAAACTGTTCCAGTACTTTTTGGAGAGAAAGATATAATGAAAACCATACAACTTTTGCCAGGAGTAAAACCTGCTGGTGATGGAAATGCAGGGTTCTATGTTAGGGGAGGGGCAGCTGATCAAAACCTTATACTCTTAGATGGAGCACCAGTTTATAACGCGTCACACCTTATGGGGTTCTTTTCGGTTTTTAACTCTAGTGCTATTAAAGATGTAAAGTTATATAAAGGTACTATGCCAGCAGAATATGGAGGTAGGCTAGCATCAGTTATGGATGTGAAAATGAAAGAGGGTAATAATAAAGAATATAAAGTAGATGGAGGTATAGGTATTATTTCTTCAAAACTAACTTTCGAAGGGCCTATAGTTAAAGATGAAGGTTCGTTTATGGTCTCTGCAAGAAGAACATATGCCGATTTATTCCTGAAATTATCTAATGACGAAGTTCAAAAAGATTCTAAGCTATATTTTTATGACTTAAACCTAAAAGCTAATTATAGAATAGGGGAAAATGATAGAATATTTATATCTGGTTATTTTGGTCGCGATGTACTTGGTTATTCTGATATTTTTGGATTTGATTGGGGAAATACAACTGCAACATTAAGGTGGAATCATATATTTAATAATAAATTATTTTCTAACACGTCGTTTATCTTTAGTGATTATAACTATAAAATATCTATTAGTAATGATGTTGCTTTAGATATTTCATCGCGTATTCAGGATTGGAATTTCAAGCAAGAATTTGATTATTTTTTGAATGAGAGTAATACAATAAAGATGGGACTTAATATAATTCATCACACTTTTATGCCTGGCGAATTAGACTCGTCAACAGATGATGTAGATGATTTTTTTATTGAGAATAAATATTCATTAGAGAGTGCAGCATATATATCTAATAATCATAAAATTAATTCAAAGCTTAACCTTACTTATGGGTTGAGGTTTACAAATTTTACACAATTAGGACCAGGAACAATAATTACTTGGGATAAAAATGGGAACCCAGTTTCAGTAAATGAATATGATAAAGGTGATGTTGTTGCTAGTTATAACAGGCTTGCTCCACGGTTTGCAGCTACTTATGTTTTTAATGAAGAACAGTCAATTAAAACATCATATGTTAGATCATATCAGTTTTTACATATGATTTCTAATTCTAATACTTCTTCACCGACAGATATTTGGCTCCCTTCGAGTAATAATATTGCACCATCAGAAGCAGATCAAGTTTCCTTGGGATATTTTAGAAACTTTAATGAGAATAAGTGGGAGTTTTCGAGTGAAATATATTATAAATCGGTTAAAAATATAATTGACTACAAAACAGGTGCACAAACAACGTTTAATGCTGATGTTGAGTCTGAACTATTATATGGTGATGGAAGAGCATATGGAATAGAACTTTTACTAAAAAAGAGAACAGGAAAACTAACAGGTTGGGTTAGTTATACCTTATCTAAATCGGAAAATAAGTTTGAAGAAATAAATAATAATACATGGTTTTCTGCAAAACAAGATAGGATACATGATTTTTCAATAGTTGCGAGTTATCATTTTAATAATCGTGTAGTTTTATCAGGAACTTGGGTTTATTTTACAGGTAATGCTGTTACTTTTCCTAGTGGTAAATATGTAATAGAAGGACAAGTAGTCCCTTATTATACAGAGAGGAACGGTTACAGAATGCCAGACTATCATAGAATGGATGTAGGTATTACTTTTAAAAATAATAATTTTAAATACGAATTTAATACCGAAACAGGAGAGAAGGAAAAAGTTGCAAAACGTTTTCAATCAAGTTGGAATTTTTCTATTTACAATGTTTATGGACGCGAAAATGCTTATTCAATTTCTTTTAAAGAGAGTGAGGATAATCCGGGAACAACAGAAGCTGTACAGTTGGCTTTATTTAAATTTGTACCATCGGTGAGTTATAATTTTTCATTTTAATAAACAAGATATTTTGCAGACTAAAGTTTAGAGAATAATAAATATGAAGAAATTACTATATATAATTTTGATTTTAGGTACAATGTTATCATCATGCGAAAAGGTAATAGATGTTGACTTAAAAGATGCTGAACCAAAAATGGTTGTTGAAGGGTATTTGACTAATCATGAAGGAATAAATTTAGTTGTTTTATCTAAAACAAATAGTTTCTATACAAACGAAGAACCAGAAATGCTAATAGGTGCTGATGTTGTTATGATTGACGAATTTGGAGCAAATTTTACTTTAGAAGAAATTGGACCAGGATATTATAATAACAAAAATTTTAAAGGACTAGTTAATCATAATTATAAATTAAGTATTAGTGTTGATAATGTTATACTTGAATCACAATCATATTCACCATCAGATGTAATGATTGATTCTATTAAAACTGCCCTTAGTGAATTTGGAGGACCTGGTAGTGGTGGAGGTAGACACAATGATGGAGAAAAAGAAAAGTATAGTGTTACTTGTTATTTTAGTGATCCTGTAGATGAAATAAATTTTTATAGGTTGAGGATTTCCGTTAACAATGAATATTTATCAGGATTTCATGTAGTTGACGATAAGTTTTTTAATGGTAAAACAATACCTTTTCAATTTAACGGAATTGAACTTGTTGATGGCGATGAGTTAAGAGTTGAGTTAATGGGGATTGACGAGAATAATTATCAGTATTATTATACTTTATCAAGAATATTGGGAGCTGGTCAGGATATCACTCCGGGTAATCCTCCAACAAATATTGTTGGTGATGCTATTGGTATTTTTGGAGCAAATACTTTTGATGTAAATACTGTTTTTTTTATAGATGAATAGTAATACCATTTACATTTTGAATTTACCGTATAATAAAATATTTGTTTTATTAAGGTAGATTCAATGTGTAGATGGTATAATAACCTAAGTCCAAATTATTGTTGATGGTTTCTAATAGCATCAATCAATTATGTTTTCCATGTCATTTTAGAAGTGTTTTTTCTTTTGAGCCAATTCCAGCTATGCGCTCATACTCCTCGGTCAAAAACACAAATTCAACTAAGCTTTACAGGAGCTTCCTTTGGTCAGCTCTGTAAAACTAAGTTTCATTAAGTGTTTTGCCCTGTGGGGTAACCGCTTCTATCTGGGGCAAATATAAGATCCTGCCTTTTTTCGTCTCAATAGTAGCGACAGCTTTTGTGTTTCTATAGCTTTTGAATATTGTACTGTAGCAGTTGCTCCTAAGTGTAATACCAAAGGAATTTCAAACTGCTCTATTAAAACCAAAGTATATTTTGTTTTAGCAATTTTTTAAAGAAGATAAAATTAAAAAGACAAAGGTTTTACAGTGCATTTTGATGTTGATTTGGTATAAACCCTGCATTGCAATAATGAATACTTATAAAAATATAAAACTATAGTGTATAGATATAGCTCCAAATCAAGGGCAAAAAATGACATGCAAAACTTCAGTAAATAAAATTTGCAGAAGAAAAAATTACATTTCGTAATCAACAACCCATCTTCCAATAGCCATTGGTTTTATTTTTTCTACTACTTTTAAATGTTCTGGATGTGTTTTATATACTTCTAAGCCCTCTTTGTTTTCGAAAGTAGATGTAAGTGAAAGGTCTGGCATGTTATCATCAGTTAAGTAATTGATACCTATTTCCATACCTTTGAGTTCCTCAATGCTGTTAACAAGATTTTCTAAATCTGTTTTAGCTTCTTGCATAAAACTGATTTTGTTTATATCTTTAAACTTGAACAATACAATGTGCTTAATCATATATTTTATTGTTTTTTATGTGGGTTAATAAAAGATAATTATATCTTTATCCACGAATTAAATCATAAGAATATTTCTGATGTCGAAATTAGTAAGTTTTATAATTTTAACAAGTCATTTGCTGGTAATTAGTTTTCAGTCTATACCTGTTTTTAATTATATTGCTAATTACGAGTATATTAGTCAGGAACTTTGCGAAAATAAAGATAAACCAGAACTTGAGTGTAATGGTAAATGTTATCTATTGAAACAAACCAGAGCACTGGAAGAAGAACAAGAAGAGAAAGAAGCAACAATTAGTGAGATTCTTAATTTAGAATATTCTACTTCTGATACATTCTCTTATTCTTTATCGAATATTATTGAAATTGATTTGATTGATAGTTTTGAATATAAAACTAAGGTTTATTCTGTTTACTCAGAATTTCCTACACCTCCTCCAAAATACATTTCTTAAATTTTATTGGAAACACCATTCTATTTACACTATTTAGTATAGTTAAAAACATGTATTAATATTTAAGCAATTTATTAATATATGATATAACTATATAGTATTACAGCATTGATACTTCTAAGTTCAACAGAACTAAATATCTTTTTTATAAAGTTAAGTTATCATTGTTAGTTTATACTTTAGTTGAATATACCTAAATGTTGTTATGTCTATTATCTTATTTTTTGTGCAGCATAGGTTGTTATATCTTTTTATTGAATATAAAGGATATGAAATACTTCGCACTATATATTAGGACTAGCTTTAGTTTATCACTGTTATTGTATTTAAATATTTTTATACATCAGGTGATTTAAGTTAATATTATAGACTACCAACTTTGATTAAAAATTGATATAGGTACTTTTTAGAATTAATTTTCTGTTTCCAACCTGTTGCGGTAGGGATAGTAGCGGCATCCTTTTTTTACTTACAATTACTGAGCTAAAGCGAAGTATTGTAATTGAAAAAAGATATAGCGAATAGCCCGCTCGACCGCCCAAAATATTACACCAATTATCAATCATTTTGAATAGTAATTAGTGTTAGAATACAATCACAATCACAATTATAATTAAACGACAAACCTAGAATGACTAAATTTTACTTTTTACAATATTTATTAATAGTTGTAGTAATGTTTTTTGCAACAAACATTAATGCACAGGATGTAAATGTACTGGACGAAATTGTAATTACCGATAGCAAAAAAGCGTCGCCGATGCAATTAAGTATTGTTAATACTGAAATTTCGAAAAGGCAAAATCACGATGCAGGGAGTTTATTTTACGGAATTCCTGGTTTTGGGATAGACAAAAAAGGGGGCTATGCTATGGATCCTGTATTTAGGGGATTTAAAAATGAACAGTTAAATATACAGTTTGATGGTGGTACAACAGTTGCGCCAGCTTGTCCTAATAGGATGGATCCGGTAACAACACATATTACACCAGAAGAAGTTGAAAAAATAGAAATAATTAAAGGGCCTTATTCTGTGCGTTTTGGATCATCACTTGGTGGAGTTATCAATTTGGTTACAAAAGTACCTGTGTATGATTCTGAAAAAATTTATAGTGCTTCGCTTGAAGGTGGTTACGAAACTAATGGATCAAGTTGGTTTTCAACAATGAAAGCAGGAGTTGTAAAGGAAAACTGGTATTTTACTGCTAATGGAGGAGTAAAGAGATTTGGTAATTATGAAAGTGGTAGTGGTCAGGAAATTATTTCTTCTTTCAATACTAATGACTATGCTTTGAAAGCAGGTATCAATATTGATCCAAGTCAACATTTAAGATTAACATTTAGACAGTCGTTTGGTAGGGATATTATGCATCCTGGATTACCAATGGATACTGATATTGATAATAGTACAGTAACTACTGTAGATTATGATAATAGATTTTCGGAAGGATTATTGAAGAATATTAAGGCTAAAGTTTATTATTCGGATGTTGAGCATGTTATGACAAACAAGCGTCGCCCAACTGTAAAAATGATGGGAGTTGCTACATCTACAACTTACTCTCAAACATATGGTGGTAAATTAGAGTTTGAACTAGGGCTAAATGAAAAAAATAATTTTTATGTAGGCTTAGATTTAAAAAATATTGCCAATCAAGGTGAAACTATTAAAGTGAAAAATGATGTAGAGATTGGTAGAAAGCAAGTTTGGCAAGATTCTTACGTAAATGATATGGGTATTTTTGCTCAATATAATTTACATGCAAGTGATAAATTCTCTATTCAGACAGGCGTGAGGTTAGACTATATACAATCTGACACAAAAAATCCTGATCCTAATTTTGAAGCTGGTAATTTACCTGATGGTGTGCATCCAGATGACGAAACTAATTTTTCGGCAAATATCTCTGGAGTTTATATGCTTACAGAATATTGGAATACAAAATTGTCTGTTGGTAGAGGTGTACAAACAGCAAGTATACAAAAGCGTTATGTAAATTATTTGCCAGTTGGTAGAGATAATTTTTATTATATAGGAAATCCAATGTTGAATGCTGAAATAAATAATCAGATAGATTTAAGTATTAATAGGCAAAGCGATAAATGGTGGATGGGAGTAAATGGATATTATTCTATAGTTGAGAATTATATTAATTCTGAAATTAAAAAGGCTCCACAACCTGGTGTAGCACCTGGATTTAAGAAGTTTATAAACATTGATGAAGCAAATATTTATGGTTTTGAAGCTTATTTTGGTTTAGAGCTAATTGAAAATTTAAAATTAGATGTATCAGGTTTTTATACTCATGCACAGAATGTTGATTTGGATGAGCCTTTGGCTGAAATACCACCAATGGAAGCCAATATATCGTTGATGTATGACAACAAAAAATGGTATGCAAGAATAAATCAACGTTTAGTTGCTGAGCAAGATAGAGTAGCTGCAAGCGTTTCAGAAACTGTATCTCCAGGATTTGGAGTTATGGATTTGTTTGGGGGATATGAAATAAATAAGCACGTAAGACTTGATGCTTCTATAACAAACATATTTAACCTTAATTATTACGACCACTTAAATAGACCATACAAAGCTATGGATACTCAAAGTGAGTTTTTTAATATGGGTAGAAATTTTATGATTAGTGCTAAAATCAGTTTATAATTATTATAGAAGTTACATCATGTATAATTGTAATATATGATTAGAAATACTTTTTTTGATGAAAAATATAATAGCTATAAAGCTTAGCGCTAAGTATTTTTGTAGAGAATAGATAGAATAAAAATTTGTATTGATTTGATGTTGATAATATGTCAAATTATAATAGCCGGGGCAAAATCGCAACTTTGTCCCGGTTTGTTGTTTTTATATAAATATATGGTTCTATGTCGTTTAGAGTGGGTAGTATAAAAATATGATGTTTATTGTTTTTTTTGATTCTTCCTAAATTTAGGACATAGTCACCAAGAGCGGAACTTGCGGAGTCGAAGGGTCTATAACCTAGTATATTTTATATGGAGTATGATGAAAAAAACAAATTAATTAAGACAACAAACCCTGAGGAGGTTTGGTTAAATGTTTAATCAATGATATATTTAGCTTGTTTGCTATAGATTCTTCAACTCCGCAAGCTTCGTTCAGAATGACGCCCCATAAAACTTTAATTACCCACTACAAACAACATAGATCCAAATATACTATCGTCCTTCCCAAACAATATTTATACCTGCCATAGCGCCAGCAGAATGTGCTTCGTTTAAGTTTAGTAGCCCTGGGATATTATCAGCAGAAACATAAAATAATACCCAACCAAATCGTGCAGAAATTCCCGCACCAAAATTTGTAGTATCGTATGGAGAATAGAGATAATTACCTTGTATAGCTAGCCAGGAATTTAGTTCACCAAGATATGATACGCCTAATGCCCAGTCCCAATAATTACCCAATACTTTATTGTAGCTAGTAAACGAAAATGTGTGGTCAGTATCAATGTACTTTTTAGTTCTGTTTGAACAATTTGTAACAGAATTATTGGAGGTATAACTCATTCCAGTTACAGAATAGCTGACAGAAGCAAATATTTTGGGTGGGAGAGTGGCAATAAATCCTTTAGTACTTTCGCCATATACAATATCCTCATTAAATTTTTCTATCATTTCAACCCAAAAATCTTCAGCATTTTTATTTGGGTCTACTATTATTGCTCCTTCGAAATTATGCTTTCCAGTTGCTGAGTATTTTTTGACATCAAATGATGAATAAATGGCTCCAACATCAATAATACTAGCTGATGTAGACCAATGTTTATTAAAGTGATATGTTGCTCCTAAATCAAATCCTAATCCCATATTTCCTGAAACAATAAAATTTGTTCCTATCTGAGATTGTGATTTACTAGAAAAAGCTGCTAAACCTGATGTTTTCAAGTTTAGTTGTCCATCAATTAAAATGTTTGCTTTATTTGACTGTGTGTTTAATTGTGTTGTAATACTTCCATTATTATGAGATGCATCTATTGTGGCAAACGAGTTATAAATTTTTATTCTACCACCTAACGTATATTTTTCTTTAGGTGGTTTATATGTAAGTCCAGCGTGGTAAACTGTCATTGCATTTAGTTGTCCTCTAAAATGAGAAATATCATAACTTCCTCCAATATTGTTAGCATTGCCATTGTATGCAAAATCTACATAATCGGCAGGGTAGAATCCGAAACTTTGTAACTCTTGATATATACCAAAACTCCAATAATTTGTTACTGTATTATCTCTAAAACCAAAATATAAAATATTCATTTTTTCACTTAGCCAAGTATGTTCATTGCCATTTTTATTAGTAATAAACGATTCGATAGTTGCATTGGCAGACTGTGGGGAAAATATTTCACTTAAACTAGTCCCATATAATTGACCTTGTACTTGTATATGAGAAATTAATGGAGGAAGGATTTCTTTTTCATATCTAATATCAGCAGAAGGATTATATAGTCTATTCAAAGGTAGATTTTTGAAAGTATATAACCCTTGATAAAACTGTGCGTTTAATTCAAGAATAGATATTAAGAATAGTATTATTAAAAATAATTTTCTCACCTATTTAGTTAAATTTGGTTCTAAGAATTACATATGAGTTAGTGTTGAAAATATAAGAATCATGTGGGGCTGGTAGGGGCAATGGGTTTCCTTTCCAAGATAAATTAACTCTTATATATCGGGTATTCATTAATTGTTCTATATCTGATTGAACGAATATTGTAGTTTTATGTAATGTAGGAGTTGCGGTTTTTAAACTACCATCAGAGTTCAATTCCGCCTTTACAATATTTCCTAATGGAATTGTGTTTATTATGACTTTGTTTGAATCTAAAAAATGAAAATCTAAATTGTCAAAATCAATAGGAAAACCGTTGAATGATTTAAAATAGAATTCCATTTTGTCAATATAGTCTGATACATTATTATTCTTAAATAATTCAACTATCATTTCATTCTGTATAGAGTCTTTTCCAGTATCATCTTGAATGCTATCATAATATTTATTAGATAACTCAATTTGAGCAAAAGGCAATAAGATATCAGGTCTAAGAACCAAATTATCAAACTTATCAATGTTTAATTCTTCTTTTAAACATGATGAAAGAAAAATAATGAAAATAAAAAAAACAGCTTTTTTCATTGTTAAATAATATAGATATACAAAACAAATGCAATTGAGATACACTTTAAGTTAAAGGTATGTAAATTAAGCATTTATACCTATGTTTTATTTATGCAATAGATATTAAATATACTTCTCTACCATTATTTATTTGATACCTAACTTTTATTAATGAAAATATTATTTGGTATTAGAGTTTACAATAAAATTACTTTAATAAAAAGGCTTGATTATTCTGAATTTAAGTAAATGTTGTAAATAGTTAGGAGATGTTTTATGTGAATTTATTTATAGAAATACTTAATAATTGGTCGTTATAAATACAATTATATGATTCTTTAAATACGAAAAACCTATTTAATATTCTTTTTAATTAATATGAATAAATATCCAGTGTTTTAGGTCTTTCATAGAGCTATTTTAGGTTTTATTTATGGATAAAAATGACATTGTTTATTATAAAAACAGCATAAAAGTCATGTAATATTTAAGAGTTTTCTTTTACCTAGTTCTGTTCAATATTGTAATTTCAACCCTACAAATAAGACATGTTATGTTTGTATGTATAAGCTTTTCCGATATAATAATTGAATATTATAATTTAAAGATATAAATATTGTACATCTCAATATAATGTGTTTTCGGAAGTAAACATCTACAACTATTAAATATTAAATAATGGAAATAGTTAATAAAGCTCAAGCTGGTTCTTTTGAATCTAGTGACATCTTAATTTTGGCTGAACCTGTTGAAAAAGGAGTAGGCAGAACAATTGATCTAAATTCGGATGTGCAGAAACAATACGGGGAAGATATTGTAAGCTTAATAAATAAAACCCTTGATAAATATTCTGTATCGGATATTCATTTAGTGTTAAAAGATAAGGGAGCGATTAATACAGTTATCTGCGCAAGAATTGAAACTGTATTAAAAAGAGCTTCTAATCAGGTGCAAGGTTCATTAACAAATACAATTTAATGATGAAAAAGATTAGAAGAACAATGCTTTATATACCAGGTAATAATCCGGCAATGCTTTTGTCAGGTGGTGTTTATGGAGCTGATAGTATATTACTAGATTTAGAAGATGCGGTTGCATTAAATCAAAAAGACTCTGCAAGAATTCTAGTTCGTAATATGATTAGAGATATTGATTATTACGATACAGAAGTTTGTGTTAGAGTAAACCATTTAGATACTCCTTTTGGATTGGCAGATTTAGAAGAAATTGTTCCATTGCAACCTGATGCAATTAGATATCCTAAAACTGAAACCATAGAGGATTTGCAACGTTTAATTTCTACAATCGAAAGAATTGAAGACAAGCATAACTTACCTCATAATAAAATGACAATTCATATAATGATAGAAACAGCTTTAGGTGTTCAAAATGTATATGAACTCTCTAAATACTCTAAACGTATAGATGCTGTAACTATCGGGGGACAAGACCTTACAGCTGATATGAATATAAAGAGTTCGAAGGAAGGATATGGAATAGACTTGGCCAGAAAGATGATAGTAATGGCTGCAAAAGCAAATCGTATTGATGCTATTGATACCGTTTTTGTTGATATTGATGATGAAGATGGTTTAGCGAAAGAAACAGAATATATCAGAGAGTTAGGATTTTCGGGAAAAGCTGTGATAAATCCACGACAAATAGATATTGTACATGAAGTTTACACACCCAATGATGTTGAGGTTAGAAAAGCATATAAAATAATTAAAGCTTTCAATAAAAATAATGAAGCTGGAATTGGTGTTTTTGCGGTAGATGGGAAAATGGTTGACGCACCAGTAGTTGCAAGGGCTAGATATGTTCTTGAGTTGGTTGGAGTAGATTTCAATAATATTTAATTAATATCAATATGAAAAATTCATTAGGGAGAGAAATTCCTGAAAATATAGATGGTTTAAGTATTATTGAACCATATACTGGAGCGTGGACAAAATTGAAAAAAGGTTGGATGAATGAAATAACTATTCCTCCACCAAATAAAGCAAAATTACCCCATCAAAGTAAATTGTGTTCTAATTTAAAAGAGGCGATATTAAAGTCGAATCCTAGAAATGGAATGACGGTTTCATTTCACCATCATTTAAGAAGTGGTGATGATATACTGGTTAAAGCAATTGAAATTTTAGCAGAAATGGGTATTAAAAACATTACCCTTTCATCTTCATCTTTGAACGATAGTCACACACCGATTCTCAAATATTTTAAAGATGGTACAATTACAAAGGTGTGGACATCTGGATTGAGAGGAGAGCTTGGAAAGGCTGTATCAGAAGGAGTCTTAAAGGATCCCATTATTATTCATTCACATGGGGGTAGAGTTAGAGCTATTCATACAGGTAAAATATCTATTGATTTAGCAATTATTGCTGCATCTTCTGCCGATGAGGAAGGAAATGCAACAGGCTCAATCGGTAAATCAGCTTTTGGATCTTTAGGATATGCACATATAGATTCATTATACTCAAAACAGGTTATTGTTGTAACTGATAATCTTGTTGAATTTCCATGCTTCCCGCTATCTATACAGCAAAGCTTTGTTGATTATGTAGTTAAGGTTGATTCCATTGGTGATGCTTCAAAAATTGCAACTGGAACTACTAGAATAACGAAATCGCCTCTAGATTTAAGAATTGCTAAACTCGCAGCAGATACTATTGAAAAATCAGGATATTTTGAACCTGGGTTCTCATTTCAGGTAGGAGCAGGTGGGGCATCTTTAGCAGTTGCTAAGTTTATTCGCGAGAAAATGATCAGCAAAAATATTAAAGGAAGTTTCTTATTAGGAGGTGTTACATCATATGGTGTTGATATGCTGAACGAAGGTTTATTCAAAACTATTTTTGATGTTCAATCTTTTGATGCCGCAGTAAGTACATCTTTATACAATAATAATAATCACATTGAAATATCAGCTGCGTTATATGCAAATCCATATAACTGTGGTTGTATGACTAATAAATTAGATATTGTTGTTCTAGGTGCATTGGAAGTTGATATTGATTTTAATGTAAATGTTATTACTGGATCAATGGGTATTATCAGAGGTGCATCTGGTGGGCACTGTGATACTGCATCAGGTGCAAATCTAACAGTTGTTGTATGTCCTTCGTTTAGAGGACGAGTTTCTACTATTTGTAAGAAAGTACAAACAATAGTTACTCCGGGTGAAACCGTTGATGTAGTAGTTACAGAAAGAGGTATATGTGTAAATCCTATGAGACCTGAATTGAAGGAACAGTTAATAAAATCAGGTATTAAGATTAAAGAAATTGAAGTATTACAACTTGAAGTAGAAAAAATTGTTGGCAAGCACAAAGAGGTTGAGTACACTGATAGAGTTGTTGGTCTTGTTGAATATAGAGACGGAACTGTTATAGATGTAATTCGTCAAATAAAAGTATAAGTATGGAAGTTGAAATACCAGTTAATAAGGTGTTAGATGCAAGAGAAAAACGTTCGTTTTATCGAAGTAAAATTGCAAATAGCGGCCATGCAAATATTAGTTTTACACTAAATATTCCTGGTTATCCAAAAAGTAATGAAGTTGTAAATAGTTTTTTTAAAGTTGTTTTAGAAGACTTAAAAGGTTTCCTTATTGCAAATAGAATATTCATAAATAATGATGAATTAAATATTATAGATGAGGCAGGTAATTTTTTCTTAACAGGATTAACAATAGAGCAAAATAATTTACATGGAATAAAAAATATAACAGAGAAATTTGAAGAAAGGCATGAATTAGGAAGGTTGATTGATGTTGATATTTTTGATTCAAATAACTTACCTATAAGTTCTGGTAAACATAAAAAATGTGTGATTTGTTCAGATAAATCGGCATTAGAATGTATGCGAGAAGAGAATCATACATTTGATGAACTTAGGTCTGTTATTTTTACTAATATTTCTGATTATTGTGAAAA
>LGVF01287935.1_pt1 | contig 18854 bp, 21 predicted proteins | sample 469901 | NCBI WGS metagenome assembly LGVF01 (sample SAMN03893561, study PRJNA290197) | marine sediment metagenome | material: sediment; isolation source: combined push core samples #3730, #5133, and #5579 collected at Hydrate Ridge | place: Pacific Ocean: Hydrate Ridge
ATCCGTGAAGGCTACTTGTATGTAGAACTTAGTGGTGCTACTGGTATTGCTGCTGGTGCAGCCCTGCATGTAGACACAGAAACAGGTGCTTTCTCTAAAGAATCTGTTGCTGGTAATGTTGTTGCTTGTACTAACGTATTTGCAGAAGAAGCTGGCGTTGCTGGTGATATTATCAAAGTTCGTATTGATATCAAGTAAGCTAACAAAACTAGTAGGACTGTTAAGTCAGTCCAAATTAATTATATTTTAAAGTGAGAAATAAATGAAAACTGTAAAAACTTTTGCTGTAGATGAAAACAACGTAATCTTAGCTGATGCTGAACAAGTAGACTTTGTAATCAACGATGCTGTTGAGAACTTAATTGCTCAAGGCACATTCGCTAATGATGATGAAGGTATCTTCTTCCAACGCCAACTTGAGTACATTCAAGCACAAAGCTATGATGTACTTTACCCAGACCTAATGGGTCGCGAATGTTTCAGCTTGAACACAGAAGGTGGTGAAGGTATTAATACTATCACTTACCGTTCATACGATAAGCGTGGCGAGACTGCAATCATTGCTGGTAAAGCAACTGATTTACCTCGTGGCGATATCTCAGGTGAAGAGTACTCAATCACTGTTAAGACCCTAGGTAATGCGTTTGGTTACTCTCGTCAAGAACTAGCTGCTGCTAAAGTAACTGGTATGCCTCTTGAAGCTCGTAAAGCAGAAGCTACTCGTCGTTCATACGAAGAGAAAGTGAATCAAATCATCTTCTTCGGTAGTCCTAAAGACAAGTTAAATGGCTTGTATGGTGGCCCTGTAGGTGCTCCTTGTTTGACTGTTAAGAAGACAGAACTTGCTGACGGTGTTGGCGGCTCTCCTTATTGGAGACTTAAAACTGGTACAGAAGTTGTTAAAGATTTAACTGATGCACTAACTCAAGTATACGTAGATACTAAGAAAATCTTCCGTCCTGACACTATCTTAATGTCAGTTGAAGATAAGTTGTACTTAGAGAACACACCTATTTCTGCTGAGTTCCCATTAGTATCTATCATGAAATGGTTCCTAGAAAACAACCGCTTCATCAAGTCTGAGTCTCAAATCAAAGACGTTAACGAACTTGAAGGTATCTATCCTGCAACTGTTGGTGGTACATTTGACCCAACTGGTGGCCAATCTGGTGGTTTCACTGTATACACTTCTGGTGCTGACAATGCACGTATTCGTGAACCTTTCCCTTACATGCACTTGCCTGTACAGTACAAAGGTCTAGAATTTGAAGTTAACTGTTACGGTCGATTTGCTGGTGTAGAAATGGTTCGTCCTGCTGCATTCCAACATTTCCTAAACAGTTCTGCTCCTGTATAACAGTAAGCAATAACTTATACTTGCCTACCTGTAATGGGTAGGCCAATTTACTATTAAAAGAGAAAATTATGCGTATTCAAAGTAAACTATTATGTAATGCGAGCTTCACTATCGAAGGTCAACGTATTACCTTACCAGCGGCTCCTTCTATTCTTGAGTTAGATGATGAACAGTATAAAGCTTTCATCCCTCGCCTAGAAGCTCTAGTAAAAGAAGAAAGTGCTAAGTGGGTTAAGAAGCCTAGCGTATCTAAAGAAGACCAAGCTAAGGCTGATGCTAAAGCGTTGGCTGATGCTAAAGCACTTATTGCTGCTTCTGAAAAGAAGAGTAAGTAATCGTGGCTAGTGTAGCAGATTTCCAACTAAGGTTTCCAGAGTTCTGTAACGTCGACGATGACAGAGTACAGCTATTCCTAGATGATGTTGCACTGATTATGAATTCGGAAGCAAAATGGCTTGGCTTCTATGACGTAGCACAAATGTATTACGCAGCACATTTCCTAACTATAGCTCACCATACTGAAAGTGGAGATAGTGGAGCTTTTGCTCCTATTAAGAAACAAGAAGTAGATGACGTAGTTATTGAAAGTGCTATAGGAAACATAGAACCAACCTTTGATGAACTTCACAGTACTGCCTATGGTAAAAGAGTAGTCTTCTATCGTAGAATATGTTTCTCTGGAGTGTACGGAGTTTAATATGGCTATGCAAATGCAACGTGCCTTTAACTCTCGTATGCTAACCAGAGTTGTGAGGTACGTTATTAAAGAGGGTTCTTACGATGATGATAATGTCTGGGTAGAAGGAGCAATCACACAAAGTAACATCTATGGTGTTATTAAGTCTGGTAATAAATTCTCTCAGTTTGAAGAAGACGAAGCTCTTAGGGTAGAGGATGGTGGTATTCGTGCCAGCCAATACAAAACCCTATATGTAACTGATAAGTATCCTTTAGAGAATACTAACAAGATTGGTTATCAAGGCAAGTACTACAACATTATCCAACGGTCAGAAGAGTCCACTTATGGGTTCTTCTCAGTGATACTAGAGAAATCAAAGGCGTGGACACCGACATGACACCTGATGAAGTAGATGTAAAAGTCGTACAGAAGATGGTAGATAGTATGGTAGGCATACCTAAGTTCTCTTATCCTGCAAGACAGCGTGAAGCTAAGAAGCCTAAAGAAGAGTTTGCTCATATCCGAGTACTAGAAGAGTACCAAAAAGGTGTCCCTAATACAGTCATCTCTGCTCAAGACGAACTAACAACAACTTTCCAAACTCATAGTCTTTCTTTGATTAGAGTAAGGATAGGAGTAGTTGGAACGTCTGGTATACCCTCTTCTAAGATTATGGGTGGGTGGACTTCCGAGGCTATGAAAGCTCTCATGATAGAATCAGGATATGGGTTCGTCAAGTGTGAGCCACTATCTAACGAAGATGCGAAACTAGAGAAAGAATGGGAATACCGTAAAGGCTTCTCAGTAGAACTCTATGTAACCAGAGTGTATGAACAGACAGTCAACAATATAACCTCACTAGAAATATCTGGTAAGTTTGTTGAAGGTGACTTCGTACATCAACTGAATATTAATATAAACGAATAAGGAATAACAATGGCAATTGAAATCACAGAATTTGCTAATGTGTCTATCTCTGTTTCACCTGCTGGTGTAGCGAGTGGCAACTTTGGTATCTTAGGTTTCCTAACCAATGAAGAAGGTGTTATCGGTTCTGCGGAACGTGGTCGTGCCTATGCTGGGTTACCTAGTGTGCTAGCCGACTGGTCAGCTACAAGTGAAGTAGGCTTAGCAGCTACAGCTTTCTATGCAGCGACTCCAACCCCTACTGACTTCGTAGTACTTATGTGCTTCGAGACAGACCAATCAGCTACCTTAACTGGTGGTGGTCATGAAGGTCTTACTGAGTTACAAGCTATTACTGCTGGTAACTTAACTATCACTACTGATGTTGGTACGTCTGCCATAGAGGACCTAGACTTATCTAGTGCAACTACTTTTGAAGAAGCAGCTACTCTTATTGAGTCAGCTATTAATGCTGTTACTCCTGCTTCTGTAACTGTATCTCATACAGGCTATGGCTTTGAAGTTAAGTCAGTAACATTAGGTGTTGCCTCTACAGTAACATTTGCTGATGGCTCAACTGGTGCTGGTACTGCTAATGCTGCGGAAGCTTTAGGCTTAGAACAACATCAAGGTAAATTATCTACAGGTATTGCAGCTGAGAATGCTGTTGGTGCTTTAGGTGCTGCTGTTGCTCAAGGTATAGAGTTTACTGGCTTAGTAACTCATAAGAAATACCGTGACGTTACTGGTGGTGCTAATGGTGAGAATACTTTAGATATTGCTAACTTTGCCGAAGGTGCTAAGAAGATATTTTGTAATACTTCTAACAACCTTTCAGTGCTTAGTTCAGTTATTGACACTGACATAATCTCACAATGTAAGACTAATACATTACGTTACACTTTAAGTACTTTCTCTAAAGCTCGTAATCAGTACCCTAGTGCTGCTGTATTTGGTCGTGCTGCCTCAGTTAACTTCTCTGGCATCAACACAACTATTACTTTGAACCTTAAACAGATTCCTACCATCACTGCCGAAGACTTGACCCCAAGCGAGTTCGATGTGTTACGTGGTAAGAACGGTTCAGCAGTAGTACGAATCGGAAAATCAGTTAACGCTTATTCTGATTCTCGTATGGCTTCTGGCTCTTGGTTAGATACTACTCATGGTTTACTATGGCTAGAAAATCGTTGTGAAGTTGATATGTTCAACTTACTATACCAAACAGCAACTAAAGTACCATATACACAGTCTGGTATTAATACTACCAAAGCAACACTTGAACGTAGCTTAGCCGCTGCTGTCCGTAATGGCTTAGCCGCTTCTGGTTTCTTACCAGATGGACGATTCCTTCCAGAAGGTTTCATTGTATACTCAGTAGACCTTGCTGATGTTGCACCAAGTGATAAGGGTAATCGTCTATACGCTGGCTTGTCTTTCGAGATGGTTGGTGCTGGCGCATTACATGAAGTAGTAGTTTCTGGCACATTTGCCGAATAAGTAGGAGATACAAATGTATCAATATAGTTTTGCTAACGTAGACTTGTTATTAGAAATTCCTAATGCAAGTGGTACGTACCAAACAGTAAACGTAAAAGGTTTTGGTACAGGTGAAAACCTTATCAACGTTATGCGTAGAGCGCCAATTGCAACGACTCAGTTCGGTGCTTATGGTGACATGGTTGTATCTTTACAACGTATTAAGGCTGGTGACTTAACGTTCCCTACCCTAATGAATGCTCCTGAGAATAAAATCTTACAGGACTACGCTAATTACGTACAAGCACAAGCCGATGCAGATGGCGCGTTGATTTACCCTATCCAAGGTAAGTTACGTGACAATATGGGTAACGATGAATGTACTATGTCAAATGGTGTTGTTCTAGCTATCCCTGCAATGTCTCGTGGTCAAACCATGAATACAATCACTTGGGTTGTTACTTTTGAAGGCATTGTCTTCAATCGTGGAGATGGTGACGACATAGCACAATTAGGTGTATAGTTAGTCAACCTTATAGCCCTACTTCATTTATGTTGTAGGGCTTTTTTATTTTGTTTATTTTTAGGAAGAGAATCGTGAAAGAACCATACAAGAGAAAGATACAGGATGGTAGAGAAATTTATATACCTAACTGGCCTGTAGATGTGGCACTAGAAAACCTTACCCAAGCTGGTAAAGTACTAGGTTCAGAAAACATTATTAACATATCAGAGCTTAATAGTGCTGGAGCTATAGTGGCACTAATGAATGCTGAGAACCCTAAACTAGCTTCTATGTTAGTTAAACATTTTATATGTCAAGTACGTATTGATGGGAATAAAATTACCTCTGAAACTATTAACAGTATGTTTGATGGAGAGCTTCACATAGTACTAGAACTTTTCACGCATGTTGTACATAGTCAGTACGCAGATTTTTTCAGCTTAGGTTTAGCAAAGGTAGTCTCCCAAGAGCCGCAGTAAGTGGCAATGAGACAACTATGCCTGTTGATTACAGTAAGGTATATCCTAAACTGAATGGGTACTTAGTTAAACCTATGCTAGTAAACCCTCCGTTATGTAGCTTGAAAGAGTTACAAGATGGAACCTACAGCTTATATGATTTAGAAATGTTTCATCAAATCTTAGAAATCAAACAACATATGTTGCCCTCTCCCACAGGAGGTGGGTAGCAGGAGACTATTATGCAATACGATGAATACGGTAATGACCAAGGATTTGATGAACAAGACCTTGGTGGATTAACTATCCAAGATGGGCTAGGTGATGAAGAAGAACTTAGCGCAGAAGAGTTAATAGCTCAAGCTATGATGGGTGGCAATGTTGACCTAGGACACGATGAAGGTGAAGGCGAAGTTAACCAATCCTTTAGTGGAGTTGGTGGTGCTACTGCTGAGGCTTTACAGTTAGGCAGATTCAGTCATATGGAGTACAGAGTACAAGCTGGACTCAAGGCAGTACTTAATGAAGAAAGAGTAGATGGTATTCATCCTGTCGATGCTGCTGCTGCTAGGGAAGAGTTCTCTAAAATTATTGGTAGTAAAGACTTAAAAGCTTTCGCTAAGCAAATGAAAATTGATGAAAGTGTTAGCGTCACTAATGAAGAGTGGGAACTAAACCAAGTAGTATCTATGCTACAACATTCCTCTGGTACTTATATGGCTAGAGGTGCTGGCGGTGCTTTAGCTGGACACAATGTATTCGGTCAAGAAACTGAATGGCAGAAAGAGAATCAAGCTAGAGATGACAAAGACTTAGTACAAGCAATTGAATATGTTCAAGAAATTGCAGATGTATACTTAGATGACCGAACTCGTGGCTCTCGTATAGAAGGTGTACGTAGACAAGCCTTAGAAGAAGCTATCACTAAACGTATGATTGATGGTACGTTCTATGAAGGTTCTGGGAGCATATTACCACTACCAAATGAAACTGGCATAACTGGTATCAAGCCCACTATAGGTGTGTTTAGTTCTTTCCAAGGAACTAAAGAAGATAGGTTAAGTGCTAGTAAGTACGATGACTTGTACCAACAAATACCTCACCCATCTGGTAAGACTACCTTTGTAAGAAACGACCAAGGACACAAAGTATTTCGTGATGATGTAACTAAAGAGCAACGTAATAAAGCTTTAAGTAATACACCATCATTAGCTAACTCTTTATACCCTAAACCTAAACCTGTAAATGGTCAGAAGTTTAATGATGCAGAGAAGGCTAAGCATACTCGTGACCAAAAGTTTAAGATGTCCCAGTTGCAAACTAAAGCTAATATTGCACGTAAGGCATTAAGAAAAGAAACCATTACTACTCGTGACGAGAATAAAGGCAACCAACTTAGAATGGCTGGATGGGATACTCCTTATGGCGAACAAGCTGATTTGCAGAACCTACGTAACGAGGCTAGCATACTTGACTTAGAGTGGGCTAGTGGAGTGGATAGTGACACTGTTGGGAATACTGATAGGGAGACTACTGTTGGTAGTAAACTATCGCCTTCTATCAGTATGCTAACTGCTGCTAAGCTTACTGCCACTGCCGAAGAGAATAATAGGAATACTTTTGGCTATGACTTTAATGAAGAGTATGTAGAGTTTGAAGGTGGTCTATGGCGACCGTCAGAGATACGTGCATATAAAGCATCAAAAGTATCAACTGCTAATATCAATGCTGATGCTCCTTTAGGTTCTGGCAAAGGGTCTGACTCAGGTGGTTTACATGGACTGACCTTAAAGTCAGAAGTAGACCAATTCGTAGAAGACAGACAGACAGAAGAAGAACTAGAACAAACCAATATTGCCGCTAGCCAAGTTTCACCGAAGCAAGGCACTAAAGAATGGTTAGCTCAACGTAAAGGTCACATCACAGCTTCTATAGCTGGCAGCTTGCTTAAAGACTCAGGGCTAGACACAGTTACTTATAACCTAGCTAGAGAGAAGTTTGGTCTTGCTGATGACAAGTTTGACTTTGAAGGTAATGCTCATACTCGTGAGGGTAACGACTCAGAACATAAAGCTGCTGCTGCGTTCATGGCTAGTAAACATGCTCATGGTTTAACTATGGAGGAAGCATTCTTTGAGAAGAGTGATGACGAGTCACTTGCTGGCTTTGGTGTATCACCTGATGGAAGACTGTATGATGCTAAAGGTAAGAGTGCTGGTTTACTAGAACTTAAATACTTATCTAATGACTCTATGGAAGGTGCTGTCAAGAAGTACACTCCACAAGTACAAATGCAAATGTTAGTGACTGGTGAAAGCCAAACACACTTTCTTGCACTAGATAAACACACTGGCGAGTATGTGCATGAACTCATACAAGCTGACCCAGAAATGCAAGCTCAACTTAAACGTAGTGGTACTATGGCTTTAGAGCGAGCAGATGAATTAAATATAGTAGGAGTGCAGACTTTGAGAAAACAAATATTATCTAAGAGAAAGCCTCGTACTAAAACTGGGGCTAGTGAAGAAGTAGAAGGACAACAAGAATCTATAGTGTTAGAGGAAGAGTTTGAAAAGCCAATGACAGCTTTCCAAGCAGATGCCTTAGCCTCAGCCCAAACTCCTAAGAGTGGTGGTATCGCCAGCCAAACTCTCCTTGCTAAGAAGATGCAAAGAGAAGAACAAGCTGACAAAATGAAGCAAGCTATGAAGAATGCTAAAGACCTTCCTACAGATGAAATAGAACTTGCACAAACTAAAGCTAAGAAAGAACAAGCACAAGCCAGAAGTTCTTTTATTGAAGGTAATGCTCGTCCTACTTATCTTGATGCTAAAGAATTAGCTAAGTCTATGAGTAAAGAAGAACTTAAAGAATCTGGCTTGGTTGTAGATAATACACTTAGTGAGATGGCTTCTTACTATAAAGGTGAGGAATCAGCTGATAGAGCTAAAACTAAAGAAGAAGCTCAAGTACGTAGAATGGCTGCTGCCGAAACTGCTGCTTATGAGGAGGACTTTAAAAGAGCTACTCCTAGTAGGGAAGTTAAGGAAGTAACGAACTTACGTGAACAAGCCAAAGCTAAAAATACTTTTGTTGAAGGTAATGAAAGACCAGACTTTGATGTTGTCACTAGTGGTATTTCCAGTAGGAAAGATAAGTCTGGTGAACTAAGTGAGATGGCTTCTTACTATAAAGAAGAACAAGCCAGAGCTAAGATTGCTGAAACAGAGATGGGCAACATAGAGAGTGAAGCTTATGCGGAGAACAAAGAGTTTGACAAGAAGGCTACACAAGCAGACAAAGACACAGCTAAGGCAGCGGAGGATGCTTCAAAGGCTCTACGCGGGTTCGGAAACGAAGTTAAGAAAGCTGGTGATATCCTAGGGACACTATATGACTTAATCAAAGAGGGTTCTGCTTCTGCTATGACTACTTCTCAAGTAGCTACCGAAGCTAACATGGACATCAATAAAGTTCGTGACCTTGAGTTTGGTATTACTAAGAACACTGACTTGTCTCAACCACAAGCCCTTGGTCTTATTAGCAAAGCTGGTGACATACGTTCTCAAATATCTACTGCCTCTGGGCAAGCTGACTTCATAAACAAAGTTATGCCAACCCTAGCACAGATGGACGTACAACTAGACTACAGTGAACTTAGTGGGTTGTCTACTACTGAGTTGATTGATACCTTCGTAAGCAAAGCTCCTGCTGACCCAGAAGAGCAAAGACTATACTATGAAACACTTGGCATATCTGATGCTATTCATTTACGTGGTAGAACAACTTCTGAGTTAGCTATTGATACTCGTGACATTGACCTCGATAAACAGCGTGAAGCTAAGAGTGATATATCTGGTGTTGAGCAATTCAAACAAGAAGCTCTTGAGCTTGGTACTGAAACTGCTGGTGGTACTGGCGGTGTTGAAGCTGCTGGGTATGGTGCTTTAGCTGTAGAAGTTGGTGCTGGTGTTGTTGGTGCTTACGGTGCTGTGAAGGGTCTTGGTAAAGCTAAGTCTATCATGCAAGCTGCTAAGTCTCCTACTGCTACGACTACTGCTACAGGTAAGCCTGTTAGTAGATTAGCTCAAGCTGCTAAGCCTTCTAAACTGGCTGGCGCTTTGAAGAAAGTACCTACTAGTATTAAAGGTGGCATAGCTGGTGTTGCATTAGCTGGTGTTAGAGTTGTGGGTGGTGTAGAAGACGATGGTGGAGTTGCTGATAGTATCGCTGATGTGGCTGAGTTCGCTGCTACTGGTGCGTTGCTAGGCTCTGTAGTTCCCGGAGTTGGCACTGCAATTGGTGCTGGCGTGGGCGCTGCTGTAGGCGTAGCTAACGAAGCTTGGGAGTACTTCACTGCTGATGATGCTGTACCTAGTGCTGACATTGGTAAGATGCCTATGCAAGGCAGAGAAGACCCTAAAGGTGGAAACACCAATGTTAATGTAGAAGTAACTAATGAAATCTCTCCTGACTTAATAAGAACTACTACTAATGTAGATGGTGACTTGAATGTTGATGAAGAATCTAACTTAAGAACGGGAGGCTAGTATGGCTATACCAATTAAAAAGTTTGGTCAGTATGTGTTACTCAAGGCTTTTAGTGAGGATGGTCAGTTAGTGTTTGAAACTGATAGCCTCAAGATAGACTTTGATGTGCGTCATATCCCTAACTACAGCTTAGCTAAGGTAACTCTTACTAACTTGAATCCAGAAACTATAAAGAAACTTAGTGATGCTAGTAATGCTAGCTATGTTTCGATATGGACTTCTTTGCATGATAGTGACTTAGAGATAGTCATAGACAGTATGTACATAAGTAATGCTCTCGAAGAGATACAAGTACCAGAAAGCATATTCAATATGTACTGCTACTCAAAACTAAGAAGACTTTACTTAGAAGAGCAAGTAGATATACAAGTAGAGTCTCCTACTATCGAAGGTATGGTAGAGGCAGCAATAAAAGATACTGGTTTTAATGGTGACATAGAGTTCAGAGGATTCCCTCCAGAAGTCTTATCTTATGTACCAGACCAAACTTTTACCAGATTGCAAGGCTCACTACTTAGTGTATTGAAAGTACTTAGTAAACAGTACAGATTTAATCTATACACTGAGAGCGGCAAGTTTGTCATTATGTATAAGCCTGATGATAAGAACTTGAAGCTTACAGACTTTTATAGTAACCCTGCTGACGTAGTGTTGTCTACTACTAATATGAGGTCTAACCCAAAGATCGGTCCTGCTACCTTAAGTGTTGTATCAAATCTTGACCCACTTATAAAACCTTCTTCTATACTTGATGTATCTGAACTCCTAACCATAGGAACTGATACTAGTGAAGAGACACTCCAAGTAGCACAAGACTACTTAAAAGAAAAGGTGTCTGGGTTTAGTAAGTACCAAACTTTATCCGTTCAACATAAAGGTTCTAACTGGACAGGAGATTGGATTACGCAAGCAGCTGCCACATCTCCAACCAAAGGAACTACTATGCCTACTAATGTATGGTGGGCTTAAGGAGAGATAAATGGCTAATATATTTAAGCCTGATAAGGCTCAGATAGTATACGAAGTAGACGGTGTTGAATCTACCTTACGCTTCCATACAGTTATTGCCGAAGAACATGAAGTTACCACACAGGTAACTAAGTTCCCTGTACAATCTGGTTTTAATATCAGTAATCACTCTATTAAGATGAACAGGGGAGTCACCATAAAGGGTGCAGTAACAAACCATCAAGTAGTAGGTGCTGAGACTTTCAATACTTTTGATGATAGTAGAAACGTAGTAAGGCTCATGTTTAGCGTACTTAAAGATTTAGTTAGAGGTGCAATACCTTGTGAAGTAACCACTAACTTTGGAAAGTACAAGCCAGTGGTATTCACTAGGTTCTCTACTAAACTCGTAGCTGGTAAAACAGATATGATGGAGTTCACTATTAGAGGTGAAGAGATACAGTTAGGAACTACCGTAAATGGCAACAAGCCTAACCTGCTAATATTCACGCCTCTTAGTGATACTAAAAGAGAAGCTCGTATCAGTGAGCTAACTAGTGCTGGCTATGATGTTTGTGATACTGCGGTGTTGTCTGAAGCTATTGTTGACTTAAGTAAAAGTTTTCAAATAGAATCTGTTGATGACCTTTGTAACACAAGCATTACTACTTACGAGAGCGTAGCTCTAGATGTAAATACAGGGTCGAGCTCTCACTTAGTAAGTACATCAATAGTTGACTTAACTGAGTCAGTACCTGAGTATGATTTTGTAAGTAGTATTACTGATGCTATACCTACCTTACCTGACATATCTCTTACCTCTGGTGCAAGTACTGTTAGTTCTTGTCTGTCCGAAGGTGTTGACTCTGTAGTCGCTGATGCTGCTAATAAAGAGATAGATACTGTGTTTGGAAAGCTAGAGTCATCTTTGTATGGTGCTAAGTATTCTATTACTGGGGTAAATGGCAACCAATCTTTAGGTCAGTCTATCTTAGGTGTTGGGGTTGATTGTGTGGTAGCTGGGGCAACTGGTAATAGTTCTATTGCTGGCTCGGCAGAAGCTATACAACAAGACATAAGCAACAACTTGCCAAGCTTATCTAGTATCCTTGGTGGTGCTAGTAACATAGGAAGTCCTCCTGTATCGCCTACTACTACTCTAACTAAAATATCTTGTGGGTGCTAATATGATTGATACTCAAATGTACTCATTGATGTTACCTGCTAGAATAGTAGAATACTTTCCAGAAACTCAAACTGCTACTGTGCAGATATGTGCTGAGACTATCTTTAGTTCTTCTGAGGAAGCTTCGGAGATTAAGCTAAGAGAGCCACTACAGGGTGTACCTGTACATACTGTTGGTGGTGGTGGTTGGCACTTAACCATGCCTATTAAAACTGGTGATACTTGTATCATTAGCTTTAGTCAGGTTGGCTATGACCATTGGTTGTATAAGGATAAAGACGAAGCAGGGTTACTTGCTGGATTACCTAAGCCGCACTTACATAGGCAGTTTAGTGAAGATGATGGCTTTGTAACTGTAGGTTTCAATACTTTACCTAGAGCAATAAAGAAGTACTCTGCTACAGATAGTACTTGGATAAATGACAATGTAGACCATGAAGCTGGTGAAGACTTTCAAGTAATCACCCTAAAGGAAGACTTATCTATTGTTATAGATAGCTCTGTCTCTCTTACTATAAATGCTCCTGCTGTTGTTGTTAATTGTACTACTGCGGAAGTTAATGCTGAGGAAAGCTCAGTAGTTAATTGTGATACCTCAGAAATTAATGCTGACACTAGTGCTATAGTTACATCTCCCATAGCTACTATGGATTGTGATGTTGGTACTATTAAAGCTAGTGGCACTGTTGAACTTGATGCTCCTGTTACTAATGTATCTGGTATACTTAATGTGACTGGTGCTGCTAATGTGACTGGTGCCTTAACTGGTGCTGGTGGGTTGGCTGTATCTGGTGGTGCTGGTGCTTCTGTATCTGGTAGCCTAACAACATCTGGTGGTGACGTTACTGCTGATGGAATATCTCTTAAGACTCATACACATGTTATATCTGGTGGCTCAAGTGCTGGTAATACACAACCTCCTTCTTAGGATAACTTATGACACAACAAATAGCACTTGATAGTGCAACCAATGACATCATCCTCAAAGAAGGTGGTGGTATCGAGCGCGTGATAGATGGTCGTTATACAGTACAACTAGTCAAGAGTAAGCTGCTTACCCTGTTGGGTGAGTGGCGACTTGACCCTAGTAAGGGCTGGATTAACTACGATGATTTTAAACGTAACCCCGACTTGTTTGATATTGAATTCAGAGCAAGGGCGGTAATTCTCAGTTGCAAGGGAGTTCAAACTATTGACTCCTTTAACATGGAGTTATCTAGCAGAAAGCTCACTTTAACATTTCATGCTACTACTATATACGGTGGTATCGAACTAACAGTACCTTGGAGTCTATAATGGCAGGGTTAACAAGAGAGGGTTTTACTCCCTTAATATATCAAGAGATAGTAGAAAGAATAGGAACAAGACTAGAAGCTTTTAGCTCTGGGATTGACTTAAGTTCTGAATCTATTGATGGACAACTAGTAGAGATATTCTCTTTTGAGTTGTCACAAGTATGGTCAGAGCTAAACTTAGTTTACAACAGCAATAACCCTCTACAAGCACAAGGTGATGGACTAAGAAACATAGGTCTAATAACTGGGTTGCCGTATGGTGCTGCTACTCGCTCTCAAGTACCTATTGAGCTTGTTGGTATTGCTGGGACTTTAGTGCCTAGAGGTACTACAGTTGCTAATGTAAGTGGTGACGAGTTTACTACTACCTTTGATGCAATTGTACCTTCTACAGTTACCGTAGTAGCTAGTGTGTCAGGACCTCTTGATGTATCAGCTAACACAGTAAATGTGATAGTAGATGCAGTAGCAGGACTAAACAGTGTAGATAACTCTAACGCTGGTCGTTCTGGTTTGTCTCCACAAACAGACACTCAATATAGGAACTTACGTAACAGAACAGTACTTAGAAATTACAACTCTGTACCTGATGTTATTAGAGCTAGACTTGCTGAAAACCTTAATGTAGGTCAGGTAGTTGTTCTAAACAATGACCACCCAGTAGACCCACTACCAGATGGTACGCCAGCAGGACATATACATGTAACTGTAGGCGAGATTGATGGTGCGGTAACTGATGAAGACATAGCAACAATCATACTAGCAACTAAAAGTCTTGGGTGTCCAACCTTCGGTTCAACTACAGTTAGTGTAAATGACTCGCAAGGTAATCCTCATGATGTAAGCTTTAGTAAAGCTGTAGCTAAGAACATTCATATGAACATAGAAATTCTCTTCTTGGAAGAAGAATACGCTGGTGCAGAAGAAGCTATTATGGCTGACCTGATAGCTCATATAAATAGTTTAGTTACTAATGAAGATGTTGTATGGTCTAGGTTGTTTGGTATTATTACTCCTTATGCTAAAGCTCAGGTCAATGTACTAGAGATAGGCACTGATGGAATTACTTATAATCCAGCTAATATACCTGTAAGTGCTAGTGAGTATGCTGCAACTACAGAGAGTATTATCAATATAACAGTGGTGAACTAATGAACGAACTACTTAGTGAAAGACCACCATTTAGAGCGCCCGTAAACTTAGACTTCGTACCAGAAATACTAAGCGATAAAGGCGAACAAATATTGGATAGCATGTTGCTCAGTCAATATAGGGACAGCCCTTTGCTTAAAGAATACTTCATGGCATTCTTTGCTGAGTTGGACTTCCTCTTTGAACAGACAGCAGAAGTTTACTATGGTAGGTTCTTAGAGTTAGGTGTAGGTGCACAGCTAGATGCAATAGGTGAGATACTACAGCAGCCTCGCTCTGTAATACTCCCTCAACTATGGTTTGGTTTTCAAGGTGCATTAGATGTAGCTGGTATGGCAGATGAAGCTACTCCTGCATCTGGAGGTCTATTCAAAGATGAAAATGTAGGTGATGGAGTATTAACTGCTCTTGATGATACTACCTACAGAAGACTACTAACAGCTAAGGCTGCGGTGCTTAATAGAGAGACAAGTGAACTAACTCTAGCTTACCATGTAATAAGTACTCTAATAAATAAAGTGCCTAGTACCTTTGAATTAAGAGACAGCGATAGTGGTGTGGGACTTGATACAAATAGGGTAGACTTACTCGTATCAAATGGTGCGATACCTAACCATGAACTGAGCTTAATACTGTACGCTACTAGATACTTCGTACCTACTGGCATTACATTCACAATAACACAGGTGTAACTATGACAAATCCTCAAGGATTGCATTTAGTTTGGGCTGATACTGGTGGGGTTACTGACCCTACTGATGTAAAGTACCAAACAGGTTGGATAGCTGAAATACCTACCTTCCAAAACTTTAACTATGTTCTTCAAGGACTAGATAAAGCTAAACTTTCTTACGCTGAAAGTGATTCGTACCCTTGGCAAGACTTCATAGCCTACCAAGCTGGTGCAAGAGTTAGGGCTGGCAACATAGTTCATACGTGTATTACTGCACATAATGATGTTACTGGCTCAAACCCACAAAACCCTGTATTAGACGTAACCAATTCTTATTGGGTAGCTGGCACTGTATACAGTGGACAAGCAGATGCCTATACGAACTTACTACCTAAAGAGGGTTTAAAGCTTGACAGAATTAAATCTCGTACTACTACAGAACTATGGGAAAGCAATGATTTAACCATTCTGAATAAGAGTGCGTTATTAGCTTTGAACGTAGAAGGTGTAACCTATGACAACTTAGTCTTTGGTAATGTTCGTGGTAAGTTAATGGTGTATAACGCTGCTAATGTGACTGACCCTAATAGTGTTGACCTAGCTGCTGATGGTTGGAAGATTTACCATGAAGGTAATAAACCTACACAGTCTGATGTAGCAGGAACTATTCCTGATGCTCCTGCTGATGGTAAAGCCTATACACGTAGAGATAATAACTGGGCAGTGGATGAAGGCGTAACTACCATAAATGCTATGACTGTATCAGGTGTAGCTATTGTTGGTGGGACTATTAACCAACTACAAGACAGTGGGAACTTTACGACTCCTGATGCTGGTAGTGTAGATGTTAATACTATTATGTACTTAGAGTTATCTGAGATTCATAAGAATAAAACTCCTACCGTAACAGCATTTGCAGGTAACTTATTCAGAAACTCTCTTGGTACTGACAATGTACTTAACTTCATCGGACCTGCTTTAGTAGAACTAGTGTCAAATGGTGTTGACGAGTGGGCAGTATTTGAAAGAGCTAAGGATGGTTTGGATGGCACTGATGCAGCTACGGGAGTAATCCCTTATACCGTTAATGGTATTCTTACGGCAGGTGGTGTAAACAATCAACTTAGAGATAGTGGTACGTTTACTATGCCTCTTGCTAACAGTGTAGATGTTGATTCTATCTTAGTGGTAGAGTTACCAGATACTTACTCAGCACAAACGCCTAGTATAATACGTGGTGGAACTGACTTCTTAGAAGATAAAGATAGTGCAACACATGTTGACTTAAATTTCTTAGGTGCTGCAAAATTAACCTTTACGTCTGATGGCGTTTCAACATGGAGTCTTTAATATGACTATTGAAGTAGGAAAAAGTGGTGGTGGGTTTACTGTACAGAGTGGTACTGCATCACTTGGAGTAGGCTCTTTAAACGTAACCATAGCCGAAGTAGATTTAACAAAGTCCTTTGTAGAAATTACTTACTACAGTACTTCCTCAAGTTCTGAAGTGAATAAGGCTAGGGTCAACGCTGAACTAACTACATCAACCAATTTACAGCTAACTAGGGCATCAGTTAGTAACACTGCCACCATAAAATGGCAAGTTATAACTTCTAAATAGGATTAATATGTATATTTTAACGTTAGACAGTAATAGTATTGTTGTTGGGGCTAAAGAAGTAGGAGATACCTACATAGTTGGGACTATGGATATAATTAGAGGTAGTTATGAACCTAACTACCTTGGGTATACTTACACTGATGGAGTGTTCAGCAAAGAGGAAAACACACAAAGCATAAGAGTTATAACTACTGGCTCGATGCAAACTCGATTTAGTATTACAGAAGAAGTTACTATAACTGATGGCACAGACAGTGTGGCAAAAGTCTTACTAGCTAGACTTCTTAATGCTAAGAATATTAACTTGGACTTACCAGAGTTCACAGAAAGCTTAGCTTACATAGTAAACTTCCTAGATGTCTCAGGTGTCCTCTACTTAGGTGCTACACCTTCTGAACGTACTGACCAACTACTAGTTGATGGTACAGAAGAAGAGAAGTACATAGGAGCATAGCATGGATATTGGTGGTGGAATTAATTATACCAAAGCCTTCATCCCTAAAGCTACTGGATATGTAGCCTTAGCTGGTGATAGGGTGGTTATGGACAACACTGCTGCTGCTGCAACTCTGGTGCTTCCTTTAGCACCTTTGGATGGGCAGTGGGTAGATGTAAGTGGTGCTGGCTTGTACTCCTTGTTCCCAGTTTATGTAGAAGGTACTAGCCGTAATATTATGGTTGCTGCTGACAAGAACTGTGAACTAAATGAAGACAGCACTGTATATAGATTCTGGTGGGACTTAGCTAACTCGCTTTGGAAGATTAGAAAAATTGAAATAGAAGGAGAAGCATAATGAGTAAGGCAAGTGATTTCTTTGCTGGTGGTGGTGGTGGTGCTCCTATTAATGGAGTACGTAAGTTTTATTCCCCAAGGGAGTTTAAGTTGACTACTGCCAGTGGTGAAGTGTGGCTAGAGACAGGCTATATCGAGACAGATGTAGCCAGCTACCCAGATGCAGAACAGTTTGAGACATACAATTTAGTAACTGCTAGTGTATCTCCTTCACCTACTTCCGTAACAGGAATGAGTGAGGAGAGTGGAGTTCTGTACTTACTAGGTACTAATGATGATACAGTTTATAAGTATGACTACAGTACTTTTGCAGCACAAGGGTCTATTGCTATATCTAGTATGGTATCTAATGAAAGAGACTTAACTATACTTGGCAATAAGATATACATTTGTTCTTCTACTGGATTCATTAAGAGGCATAGCATAGCAGGTGCAGTAGAGTTAGTTAGCTCAGATTTATCAACTGACAACACAATGAACTCTATTGGCAATGATGGCACAAACATCTACACAGCCGACCAGATTGGTTGGTCTTCTGTAGACCCAGTGACCCTAGTTATTAACGGCTCTATGGTACTCCCTGAAGGTGGTATGCCCTCTGACATAGAAACACTAAATGTTATAGGAAGTATCATATACCTAATAAGTACTATTGGCATATATAAGTATGATAAAGCTACTGGCAAGTTCTTAGGTACTTCTGCCATCTCAGCAGACACAGGAAGTCTGAACGCTGGGATGTCCTATCTTGCTGACGACTTTAAGCTAACAGCTGTAGATTCCTCAGATGTGTTTACTTCTGGCGTTGCCTCTACTTATGTGGGTACTTACTCTACAGTAAACCCTGTAAATGACCCACTACGTCAGGGTACTAAAGAATTCTTAAGGATTAAATAATGGCTATTCTAAAAGCTAAACAGGCGAAAGTTCGTGTAATAACTACAGGAGCTATGCAAACTCGTTTCAATATAACAGAAGAAATTACTATTACTACTGGGACTGATGAAGTTGCTAAGGTACTCCTGTCAAGACTATTCAATGCCAAAAACATTAACCTAGACTTGGAAGAACTTAAAGATGGTGTTGCTTACATTGTAGGCTACTTAGCCTCAGTAGATGTATTGGAAGTAAGTGCTACCATAAGAACAGAGCAGTTACTACAGGATGGCACTATTGATGAAGCATACCCTTAGTAAGCATGAGCAAAGGTTAGAACAAACCAAGATGCTACTAATGAGCCACTCCTTAGAG
>LGVF01021825.1_pt1 | contig 18840 bp, 15 predicted proteins | sample 469901 | NCBI WGS metagenome assembly LGVF01 (sample SAMN03893561, study PRJNA290197) | marine sediment metagenome | material: sediment; isolation source: combined push core samples #3730, #5133, and #5579 collected at Hydrate Ridge | place: Pacific Ocean: Hydrate Ridge
AGTGAAGATATGGTTTGTCAACTGGCCATGAGCCCGTTCTATGTGCTGTATCTTGTGGCTTCGGAACACGTTGCACCAGAACAGATTTCCGAACGACATATCGTGCGGTCAATGGAATACGGCCTGCAATGGAAGCAACCCTTAAGCGAGGGGGTTTTTGAGCTGCTGCGATCCAATCTGCATAAGTTTTATGCAAACTTTCCCCGTGACTTCAGCGAGCAGGGCAGGGAGCGCTGGCGGGCTGAATTGCTGTCCGTAAAGGAACTTCTTGATAACGTTTCCGGTTCTGCGGCTATGATCGAGGACTTCAAGGAGTCTCTGGCCGGTTTTGCCGAGTTTGTTGCCGCCGGAGGATCTTTGCGGCAAAAGTTGCTGGATAGCCCTATGCGGCGGCAAGTCGAGTGGATCAAGGATCTTTTTGCCTAACACAATTCGGGTCTCAGGAGGGCTCTGTTTTGCTCTCTGGTTTACCAGTTGCTAAATGTCCTGCCGCAGTCTAGCTATTCGACATGGAATGGGCGGCCGTGGTACAATCCGACTATCATGATAAATGAATGCATTTACGGTTGGAAAGGATAGTGCCATGACCGAATTGTATGAATGCAAAAAATGTGGTGTGATCAGTAAAGAACAGAACCATCTTTGTTCTCCCGAGTCTGTCGAGAATATGCATGCCTATTGCGGTGCGGCGAGCGATACTTCGTCTATGTGTGACAGTATTCGAGATAAGGCTCAATATACCTGTACCACTTGCGGACGGACTGCGGAAAACCCTGAGCTGGTCTGCAGCTCCATCAGACTTCACTGATTGAATAGAGTTTTTCATAAATAAAAACCTCAAGGGGGCCGGGCAACAAGCTCGGCCCCCTTGCTATTGGGACAGGTGCATCTCTATAAAGTTAGAGTTGGACACCAGGCTCCTGTTGTTTATAAGAGTAAGATGAGCCCTTTATATTTTTTTGACTCTAGATTATGATGCCCAGCGTTGAATATAACTTTAAAAGGGCTTTTTCATGTCAAAAGTATCCAAGGAAAAAGATTTTCACCGTTGGGTTAAGGCAGCTGGTCTGGATACCTTCTCTCAGTTTATGACCAAATCGGTGGGAGAGTTGCTCGATTCTGGGCGTAATGGCCGTGAGTTGCGGCGACTAAAAATTAGTATTAAGGATCAAACACGAATTTTTTATCTCAAGCGTTTGGTAAGGGAGCCCTTTAGTAAGCTGATTCAAATGGTTTTGTTCGGTTATCTTCCCCGTTCCGGTCCCTTGCGGGAGCAGCTCCTGCTCAAGCGACTTAATAACGCAGGTTTTGCTACCATGCGAACCGTAGCATACGGAGAAAAGCGACGCTTTGGCTGGCCTGTGAGCGGTTTTCTTCTGGTGGAAGAGGTCCAAGGAGCGGAAGTAGCAGAGGTTTATCAAGGCTGTTCTACCGTGACGCGTCATCAAATTATGGATGCTCTTGGTGAATATCTTGGCAGGCTGCATAAAGCTGGTTTTTTTCAGGCCGTCAGGTTGAAGGATCTTTTCCTTCAAGAGGGCTTGAATAATATCGATGGTGTTTTCGATTTTGTTTTAATTGATCGGGAAACCAGTAAGCCCGGACCGTCGCGTTTTACAAAAAAGCGCTCGCTGGAGACTCTGGCGCGGGCTACTCGCCGTACTTTACGGGATGGTTACCTTATTGGGCGAGGAGAAATTCGCAGTTTTTGCCATGGATATCATCGGGCCGTTGGCCAGAGTTTAGGCTTGAGTTGTACTACCCTGCGTAGAGAGCTTTTTTTCGCCTATCGGCAAGAAATGCAGCGTGCCAGAAGATAAAATCGTTTGGCAAGGGGACAGGGGGAGGGTTTTTCTGAAAAACGGCGAAGGGCCTGCAGCATTTGTTGCAGGCCCTTCGCTGTTTTGAAGTGTTCTGGATTTACTTCTGGCGGAGGTTATAGAAAACCTGGCGGCCGCAGAAGCGGGCGCTATCTGCCAGTTCGTCTTCGATGCGCAGCAATTGGTTGTATTTGCATACACGGTCGGTACGGCAGGCCGAACCGGTCTTGATTTGGCCAGCGTTGGTGGCCACCACCAGGTCGGCAATGGTGGTGTCTTCGGTTTCACCGCTACGGTGGGAGACCACCGCGGTATAGCCGGCCCGTTTGGCCATTTCGATGGCGTCAAGGGTTTCGCTCAGGGTGCCGATCTGGTTGAGCTTGATCAGAATCGAGTTGGCGATGCCCTTGTCGATGCCTTCCTGAAGAATCTTGGTGTTGGTGACGAACAGATCGTCGCCGACGATCTGAATGCGCTCACCGAGTTTTTCGGTTAGCAACTTCCAACCATCCCAATCGTTTTCGGCCATGCCGTCTTCGATGGAGATGATCGGGTAGCGATCGACCAGGTCGGCGTAAAAATCGACCAGTTCGGCCGGGCTCTTTTTCGGTTGGGCTTCGTTTTCGAGCAGGTACTGCCCGTCCTGAAAGAGTTCGGAGGCCGCTACATCGAGGGCCAGTAGCACATCTTCGCCCGGCTTGTAGCCGGCGGCCATGATCGCTTCCATGATCACTTCCAGGGCTTCTTCATTGCTCTTCAGGTCGGGGGCGAAGCCGCCCTCGTCACCGACGGAGGTGTTGTAGCCGCGCCCCTTGAGGACATTTTTCAGGGCATGGAAGATTTCGGTGGACATGCGCAGGGCTTCGCGAAAGCTGTCGGCCCCGACCGGCATGATCATGAATTCCTGAATGTCGACGTTGTTGTCGGCATGGGCGCCCCCGTTGAGAATGTTGAGCATCGGCAGGGGCAGTTCGCGAGCGTTGGTGCCGCCGATATATTGATAGAGGGACAGGCCCACATCTTCAGCGGCGGCCCGGGCGCAGGCCAGGGAGACGCCGAGCAGGGCGTTGGCGCCCAGGTTGCACTTGGTCTCTGTGCCATCCAAGCTGAGCAGTTTTTGGTCGATGCCGACCTGATCGGTGACTTCCCAGCCGATCAACGCCTCGGCAATGATCTCATTGACGTTGGCAACAGCTTTCTGGACGCCTTTGCCAAGGTAGCGGGACGGATCGCCGTCGCGCAATTCAAGGGCTTCCCGTTCACCGGTCGATGCACCGCTCGGTACAGCGGCGCGACCCATGACGCCGCTTTCCAGGCTGACTTCGACTTCAATGGTGGGGTTTCCTCGTGAATCCAGAATCTCCCGAGCATAAATATCGACGATTTCACTCATGGCAATCCTCTTTTATTTAATGAAAAATTACTCCGGCCAGCGGCCACACAAGTGGATATATATAGCACAGGACGGTTAAATTGAAAGAAATTTTTCCCATCCTTGCATCGGGCCCAGTGCAAAAAGGATTGATTTTACACGGTGGCAGTGTTATGAAGAGGCCAGCAACTTCACCCAAAAAAGGACCCTTTTTTGAGTAACGGAATTATCCACGGGAGTTTCAGCGCCGACGATCAGCAACTGGCCAATCTCCTGTTCGGTCAAGCGAATAAACATCTTAAGCAGATCGAAAAAACCCTGGGAGTGTCCATTAACTCCAAGGGTTTCGATCTTTCTATTCAGGGTGATCCGGCCCAGGTCGAGTTGACCCAGCGCCTGCTGGGTGAGCTGTACGGACTGCTGCGCCAAGGCTACCCCCTCTATCCCCCTGATATCGATTACGCGGTGCGGATTCTCAGCGCCGATTCCCGCGCGCATCTCGGGGAGATCTTCCTCGATACCATCTTTATTTCTTCTCGCAAAAAGCGCATAGCACCGAAAAGCCTGGCCCAAAAGAGTTATATCGATGCCATTCGCGGCAACGATGTGGTCTTTGGTATCGGGCCGGCAGGCACCGGCAAGACCTATCTTGCCATGGCTATGGCGCTCTCCTTTTTGCTTAAAAAGGAAGTGGCCCGCATCGTGCTGGTGCGGCCAGCGGTGGAGGCCGGCGAACGGCTCGGTTTTCTGCCGGGAGATATTGCGGAGAAGGTCAATCCCTACCTGCGGCCACTATACGATGCCCTGTTCGACATGATGGACTACGAACGGGGCCAGGAACTTATAGAAAAGGGAGTGATCGAGGTGGCGCCGCTGGCCTTCATGCGTGGTCGCACCCTCAACGACGCCTTTGTGATCCTCGATGAGGCACAGAATACTACCGTCGAACAGATGAAGATGTTTTTGACCCGGCTCGGTTTTGGCAGTCGGGCGGTGATCACCGGAGACATCACTCAGATCGATCTGCCGGTTGCTCGGAATTCCGGCTTGATCGATGCCACTCGCGTACTTCGCGGTACCGAGGGGATCTGTTTTTCTCATTTTACTGATCGTGACGTGGTTCGGCATCCCATCGTCCAGGCCATTGTGCAGGCCTATCAGCGTTCTTCTTCTGCCGCGGAGCAGCGTCAGGTCGACGCCTCTGATCCTAGAAAGACCGATGACAAGTAACGATCGCAAACAGGAAGGCGCTTCCCGCAAGAGACGGCGCTCCTTTGTCCTGCATCCGCCCCTTCGGGACCTCTTGTCCGACCATCAGCAGCGTTACTTGCTCATGGTGGTTCTGGCCCTGGTTCTGACGGTGATTATCATCCCCAAGGGGGGCTTCGTTCCGGGCTATTATTCTCCTGGCGATGTGGCTTCGCGGGACATCAAATCGCCGCGGGATCTGTTGATCCCCGACCAGCCCCTGACCGAGGAGAAGCGGCAGGCCGCAGCCCAGGCTATCTTGCCCCTCTATGACTTCGATCCGCGGACCGCGGTGGAACTGAGCGAGCGTTTGACGGCGCTGTTGGACCAGACCAGCGCAGAGCTGGAAAAAGGCCCAACGGATGCACTGCCGGGCAAGGATAATGATCATACGCTGTTGGCCGGGCTGAGCACCGAGCAGCTTTCACTGATGGCCCTCCTGGCCGACCGCCCCGCTATCGGTGTCCTGGTGCAGCAACTGCTGGTGCCGGTTATGGCTCGCCCCATTGTAGGCAACCTGCAGGTCTTCGAATCTGGATGGGAAGGCAGCATCGTGGTTCGTGATCTGGTCAGTCAGACGGAGCAGACCTTGCAAGATGCCGAGCAGGTGATCGGTATTGGAGCTGCCCACGACTTGTTGGCCGCTCGTCTGCAACAGAGCAAAGACTGGAGTGCTGGCGAGGGGCATTTGCTGCTTGACCTGGCCAAACGCTTGATGCGGCCTAACCTGACCTTCAACCAGAATGAGACGGAAGAACGCCGGCGCTTAGCCCGCGAACGGGTTCAGCCGGTGCTGTTTCAGGTCAAAAAAGGTGAGATGGTCGTGCGGGAAGGGGAACGGGTCAACGAGGAGCAGATTCGCAAACTCAAGGCCCTGCGTAGCATCAGCGGCGGTCACAGCGGCCTGCTTAACGGTACCGGCCTGCTGATTGGCATCCTGCTGCTGTTGTTTGTCGGTCATCGCTACGCCAAGGTTAATGTCAGCAAGTACCGCCCCAACACCCGCGATCTGCTGTTTCTGGTGCTTGTTTTTGTTGGGCTGTTCGTTCTGGTCAAGCTGGCCATTTTTATCTGTACGGCCATGGAAACCGCTTTTCCTTACATCGATTCAACCAGCTACTATTATGCCTTTCCCTTTGCGGTGGGGGCTATGCTGGTTCGCATTGTGCTTAATTCCGAAGTGGCCCTGGTCTTTTCCCTGATCTTTGCCGCCCTGATCGGGGTCCTGTTCGGTAACAACCTGTTTATCACCCTCTACGCTCTGATCGGTAGTCTCACCGCGGCCCATTTTGTGCGCCACTGCCTGGTGCGCAGTACTCTCTATCAGGCCGGTCTGCAACTGTCGTTGGTCAATGCGCTGCTGGTGGTGAGTATCCATCTTATGGCCGGACACGATCTCAACACCCAACTGCTTTACAAGGCCGGTTTCGGCTTGGCCGGCGGATTTTTCTGTGCGCTGCTGGTCACCGGCCTGGTGCCTTTGGCGGAAAGTTTATTCAAGTACACCACCGACATCAAGCTGCTGGAGCTGGCCAACATGAATACTCCGGCACTGCGTGAATTGATGATTCAGGCGCCCGGTACCTACCACCATTCCATTATTGTCGGCAACCTGGCTGAGGCAGCGGCTGAAACCATCAGCGCCAACCCTCTTATGGCCCGGGTTGCGGCCTATTATCATGATATCGGCAAGATTCGCAAGCCCCTCTATTTTGTCGAAAATATCGGCGCCCAGGAGAATCGTCACGACAAGCTGTCGCCGTCCATGAGTGCTCTGATTCTCATGTCCCATGTCAAGGACGGGGTCGATGCGGCTCGCGCAAATAAGCTCGGCGAGACCCTGGTTGATATTATTCGCCAGCATCATGGCACGGCTCTGATAAAATTCTTTTACGACCGGGCCAAGAAACAGTCTGGTTCCGGAGCCCAGCAGGTCGATGAATGCGATTACCGTTATCCCGGTCCCAAGCCCCAGACCCGCGAGGCGGCCTTGATCATGCTGGCCGATGCGGTGGAAGCCGCTAGCCGGACCCTTACAGATCCGACACCGGCGCGGATTCAAGGTATGGTGCAAAAGATCATCAACAACATCTTTATCGACGGTCAGCTTGATGAATGCGAACTGACCCTCAAGGATCTTCACAATATAGCCAAGAGCTTCAACCGCATACTGTCCGGCATCTTTCACCACCGCATCGACTATCCGGAACCGGTGCACAAAGAGCGGGAAAAAGAGCAAAGCAAAAGGAAAAACAGTGACGATTCAACTGGAGAACCGACAAAAGAACCGAAAGATAGAGGAAACGAGTCTAAAAAAGGTAGCACAGAAGATCTTAAACGACTTGGCATGTCCTGACGGCGAGCTTTCCCTGGTCATTGTCGATGATGAACAGATTCGCGAGATCAACCGCGACTATCTGCAGCGCGACTGGCCGACCAACGTGATCTCCTTTGCCATGCGCGAAGGAGAAGATGGGGAGTTTCATCCTGAGTTGCTGGGCGATGTGGTCATCTCGGCCGACACCGCTGCTCGCGATGCGGCCGAGGCTGGTCTTCCCTTTGAGAGCGAACTTTACTTTCTGCTGCTGCACGGTATTCTGCATCTGTTCGGCTACGACCATGAGCGGGGCAGTGAGGAAGAAGCTCTCCGCATGGAGGAAATGGAGCGAACTCTGTTTGCTGTTATTAAGGCCGAATTTCTAGCGCCCCTCTGAGGTTACCCATGAAACCGACCGGAGTCTGGGCCAGTTTTAACTGTGCCATCGAAGGTATTCTCTGGGCGGCCCGTACCCAGCGTCATTTGCGTTATCATTTGCTGGTCGCGCTGGCGGTGCTGGTGGCCGCGTTGTTTTTCCGCGTGTCCTCCCTGGAGTTTATTCTGTTGGTGTTCGGCATGGTGCTGGTTTTCTTCGCCGAACTGCTTAATACCGCCATTGAAGTGGTGGTGGACATGGTTTCTCCCGAGTATCACCCCCTGGCTCGGCGGGCCAAGGATGTAGCCGCTGGCGCGGTGTTGATGGCCTGTGCCGGCGCGGCGGTCATGGGTTACCTGGCCCTGTCCAACTATTTCTTTCCCCTGGAAGGGAAAGGCGTGCCTCTGCTGTCCCGGCCTCCGGGGGACCTGACGGTAGTTTCGGTCCTGGTGGTGACCATTCTGGTGGTGTTGCTCAAGACACGCAGCCCGCTGGGTAGTCCCCTGCATGGCGGCATGCCCAGCGGCCATGCGGCCTTCTCTTTTTCCGTCGCCACTTCGGCCATCCTATCCGGAACAGGCCAACTCCTCAGCCTGCTGGTGCTGGCCATGGCAGTGATGGTCAGTCAGAGCCGGGTTTACCTGAAAATTCACAGTTTTACCGAGGTACTGGTAGGGGCGCTGCTCGGTGTGACTACCACGGCTCTGCTTTATCTCTGTTTTGGCTGATCGACGGGCAGGGCTCTTGGGCCGATTTTTTTTGAGCACGAAAGGAGAATGATAGTTGGAAAGTGACAGTCCCGGCGACATGGCGTCTTCGAAAAGGAGCCTGATAAGGCGCCTGCTGTTCGGCAGACCGCGGGTGCATTCCGAAGAAGAATTGCAGGAGGTGATCAATGCCTCCGAACAGGAAGGCATCATCAATGAAGAGGAAGGGGAGATGCTCCATTCCATCTTCGAATTCGGTGAAACCATGGTGCGAGAGATCATGGTGCCGCGCACAGATATGGTCTGCTGCAGCACCGAAGCCACGGTTTCCGAAATCCTTAAGGCGATCATCGCTTCCGGTCATTCCCGCATCCCCGTCTACCAAGGGACTACCGACCGCATTGTCGGCTTGGTCTACGCCAAGGATTTGCTTAAATTCTGGGGATCTCCCGACGAAGAGGTTCGGCTGCAGGCGGTGATGCGCACCCCGTTTTTCGTTCCCGAAACCAAAAAGATCGAGGAACTGCTCAAGGAATTTCGTGCCCGGCGGATGCATATGGCCATCGCCATCGATGAATATGGCGGCACTTCGGGCCTGGTCACCATCGAAGATCTGCTGGAAGAGATCGTCGGTGATATTAAGGATGAATATGATCTTGAGGAGGAGGAGTGGCTTGCTGCGGAAGAGGAAGGCTGGGCGCTGGTCGACTGTCGGTTAAATATCGAGGATTTTGCCACCCATTTTGGTGTTTCGATTCCCAAAGAAAAGTTCGATACCGTCGGGGGCTGGCTGGTCGATCTATTGGGGCGCGTACCCCTGCAGGACGAACAGATGACCGCCAGCGGCTTAGCCGTGACGGTGGTGGAATGCGATGAGCGCACCCTACGCAAGGTGCGGGTTCGGCCCCTGCCGTTGAATGAAGAGACGGAACCTCAATGAAGATGAGCTGGCGGCGCCTGCCCATTGACAGCACCGATTGCTGGTCCCTCTTCGCAGGTCTTTTGTTGGCCCTGTCTTTTCCCCGTCCTGATTTGGCTAGCGTGGCCTGGTTCGGTCTGTTGCCGCTGTTTGTAGTCATGGAGCGGCGGCCCTTTCGCAGCGGCTTCCTGGCCGGGGTCGGGTTTTTCGGCCTGGTGCTCTATTGGCTCAATATCGTTATGACTACCTATGGCCGCCTGCATCCGCTGTTGTCGGTGGTGGCTTATCTGCTGTTGGTCGCCTATTTGGCGCTATTCTTTGGTGTTGCGACCTGGGCTGCGTGCCGTTGCCGGCAACGCCTTGGTCTGTCGCCGGCTCTGACTCTGCCGGTCTTCTGGGTGGCCCTTGAGTTTCTGCGCTCCTTTCTGCTAAGCGGCTTTCCCTGGGCCATCCTCGGCTATTCCCAGCAATCCCATCTGCTGCTGATCCAATCCGCCGACCTGTTCGGTCCCTATGGGCTGAGCTTTTTGCTGATCCTGAGCAATGCCACCCTGGCGGGCCTCTGGCAGGTACGGGGAAAGGGATTTCTAAGAGTTCTTCCCCGTTTCGCCGTGATGGCGACGGTGCTTCTGTTTGCCGCCAATCTTGGCTACGGCACGCTTCGCCTGGCCGAACAGCTGGACGAGCGGGAGCAGAATCTGACCACTGTGCTGGCCCAAGGGTGCCTCGATCAATCGGTGAAATGGGACCCGGCCTATCAACAGCGTACCGTCGATATCTATCGCCAGCTGTCTTCACCAGCTGCTTCCGACTCGGCGCCTGAGCTGATCATCTGGCCGGAAAGCGCCATGCCCTTCTATTTTCAGCAGGGCGGGCCGCTGGCCGCGGCGGTGACCGAGGTACCCCGTTCAAGGGGAGCTTATCTGCTCTTCGGTACGCCGGCCTTTGAGGTGATCAACCGCCGGGCCCGCAACCTGAACAGCGCTTTTCTGCTCGGACCCGACGGCGGGGTGCTCGGTCGCAGCGACAAAGTTCATCTGGTGCCCTTTGGCGAATATGTTCCTCTGGGTCGATTCTTGCCTTTCATCGACAAGCTGGTGGTCGGCATCGGTGACTTTGCCCCCGGCACCGTTAGTCCCCTGCCCATGAACGGCCACCACCTCGGCGTACTGGTTTGTTTCGAAGGGATTTTTCCCGAACTGGCCCGCGACTACGTGCGCCGGGGCAGTGATCTGCTGGTCAATATCACCAACGATGCCTGGTTTGGCCGCTCTTCGGCCCCCTATCAGCACTTGGCCATGTGCCGCTTTCGCGCCGTGGAAAACCGTGTCTGGCTGGCTCGGGCTGCCAATACCGGTATCTCCGCCCTCATTGCCCCCTCCGGGCGGATTACCGCCCAGTCTCCGCTCTTTGAGCGCCTCGCCCTGAGTGGGTCCGTTGGTCTCGGCGCCAGATCGAGTTTCTATACCCGTTACGGTGACCTGTTGCCTGCCGTGCTGCTGGTTTTAGCTGGCTGGTGGTTATGGCGAGCCCGACTGTCGGTGCGGCCTGTTTGATTACTAGTCGTTGGTCACAGAAAATGCGTCCTTGAAAAAAGAGGCCCTCCCGATCGGGAGGGCCTCTTTTTTTTGAGATTTTCCTACTAACTAGTCATTTGCCCCGCATCATCCACTTCAGCAGCAGTTTGGCGCGCTTGCCGTAGGGAGGATAGAGCTGCGGTACGGTGCTGAATTTCGAATCGTACATGACGCTTTTCTTTTTGGAAAAGGTTTCGAAGCCTTCTCGTCCGTGATAATGGCCCATGCCGCTTGGGCCAATACCGCCGAAAGGCATATCTTCTTGGGCCACATGCAGCAGGGTGTTGTTGATCGCCGCACCCCCCGAGTGAGTGTTTTCCAGTACCCGGCGGGTGAGTTCTCGATCCCGGCCGAAGTAGTAGAGGGCCAGGGGCCGAGGGCGATCGTTGATGTAGTTGAGAGCTTCGTCGAGGGTCCGATAGGGGATTAACGGCAGCAGGGGGCCGAAGATCTCCTCCTGGCTGATGCGCATCTCGGCGGTGGTGCCTTGCAGCAGCATCGGCGGCAGTTGGCGGCCCTGCTCCGCAGCCTGCGGCTGCTCGGGGTGCAGGGGGATCAGTTGGGCTCCCTGAGCCTCGCTATCCGCCAACAGTGCCTGCAGACGCTGGTAATGGCGGGGGGTGATGATGGCGCTGTAGTCGGGATTGCCGCTGATGGTCGGGTAGAAGCGCCGGGTTGCCTTCTGCGCAGCCTCAATGAACCGCTGCTCCTCACCAGCTGGCAATAGTAGGTAGTCCGGAGCGACGCAGGTCTGTCCGGCATTCCACAGTTTGCCGATCATGATGCGCTTGACGGCCAGCGACCAATCGGCATCAGGGCCGATGATGGCCGGAGATTTGCCGCCCAGTTCCAGGGTCACCGGGGTGAGATTGCGGCTGGCGGCGGCCATGACCTTTTTGCCTACCGGGATCGACCCGGTAAAGAACAGATGGTCAAAGGGCAGGGAAGTGAAGGCCTCGGCGACCGCAGCCGGGCCGGATATAACCGCCACCTCCTCTTCACTGAAGGCCTCGCTCAATAACCGCGTCAGCAATGCGGCGGTGCTGGGGGTGAATTCCGACATCTTGATCAGGGCTCGGTTGCCGGCGGCCAGGGCGGCGGTAAGCGGAGCAATTGCCAGGTAGAGGGGGTAATTAAACGGCACCACGATGCCTATCACCCCCAGGGGTTGATGGAGAATGCGATTTTTAGCCGGTTGGAACCAGAGGGAGGTCTTGCGGCGCTCCGGGCGCATCCAGGCCGCCAGGTGACGCAGATTGTGGCGGATTCCATCGCTGCAGGTGAAGAGTTCCAGCAGGCGTGTTTCAAAGGTGGAGCGGTTGCCGAAGTCTTCGCTTACCGCCGCGGCCAAATCGTCGCTATTGCATTTAATCAGTTCTTGTAGCCGCGACAGTGCCACCAACCTATGTTTGAGCTCCGGAGCCCGTTGTTGTCGAAAGGCCCGCTGCTGGCCGGCAAAGAGATTGTCCAGCCGAATCAGCTGCTGTTCCAGGTTGTTAATGGCCTGTTCCTCGTCTGTTCGGTGCATGGGAAGAACTCCTTGCCTGAACGAGTGGATGTTATTGCAATTGGAACAGGCCAGTGCCCGTTGTCAAGCCAGACCGAGCAGTCCTTGTTTACTTTTCTTACCCCAAATCCGTACGGTTGACAATCTCTTTTCGACGGCCAGAATTGAAGAAGGAAGGGGCGCCGCCACTCATTGTCGGCCGCCGGCTCGGAAAGGAGGTACGGCATGACAGATGTCTTCGCTATTGCGGACGAACTCGGTCCGGCCAAAATCGTTCATGTCTATGAACCGGATGTCGGTCTCAAAGGGATTCTGGTGGTCGATAACGTTGCCGCCGGTCCGGCTATCGGCGGCATGCGCATGGCACCTGATGTCAGTCTCGACGAGTGCTTTCGTCTTGCACGGGCCATGACCCTGAAGAATGCCGCGGCCGGCCTGGCTCATGGCGGTGGCAAGTCGGTGCTGTTCGGCGACCCCAAAATGCCCGCTGCTGACAAGGAGCGACTGATACGTGCCATGGCTTGCGCACTGCGCGACTGTCGGGATTATATTTTCGGCCCGGACATGGGCACCGACGAAACCTGCATGGCCTGGGTCAGGGACGAAATCGGTCGTGCGGTGGGGCTGCCCGAGGCCCTCGGCGGCATCCCCCTCGATCAGATCGGCGCCACCGGCTGGGGTTTGCGCCATGCGGTGGAGGCCGCCGCACCGGCAGCAGGTTTTGATTTGTCCGGCGCCCGGGTAGTGGTGCAGGGCTTCGGTGCCGTGGGCCAGCATGCCGCTCGTTTTCTTGGCGAACTGGGGACGGTGCTGGTTGGCGCCGCCGATTCCCGTGGCACTGTGTACGATCCTCAGGGCCTCGATGTTGCCAAGCTGATGGAATTGAAGAATCAGGGCAAGAGCGTGATCGATTACCCCGCAGGGCAGAAACTCGACCGTGATGCGGTTATCGGCCTGGAATGCGAGGTGTGGATTCCGGCGGCGCGCCCCGATGTGGTCACCGCCGCCAACGTCGATCAACTGCGCACCAAACTGGTCGCCCAGGGGGCCAACATCCCCCTCACCCTGGAAGCAGAACAGAGCCTCCATGAGCGGGGAGTGCTGTGCCTGCCCGACTTTATAGCCAATGCCGGCGGGGTGATCTGCGGTGCCATGGAGTATCGCGGCGGCTGGAAAGGGTTGGTCTTTGACGTGGTAGCGGAGAAAATCTGCAGCAACACCGAAGAGATGCTGCACAGGATGGACGGCGAAGGGCTAATGCCAAGGGAGGCCGCGACCGCCATGGCGGTGGCCGTGTTGCGCAGAGCCATGGCTACCCGGCGCTGGTCGATCTTCTGAGCAAAGGAGTTGATCTGTGTATCGCATACGTTTGCACGGTCGCGGTGGCCAGGGAATCAAGACGGCCTGCCGGATTCTCGGCACGGCTCTGTTTCGCTCTGGGTTCGAGGTGCAGGATGCACCACGCTACGGCGCCGAGCGGCGCGGGGCGCCGATCTTCGCTTATGTGCGTGCGGACGATAAGGTCATCTGCGAGCGGGGGGTGATCCACCAGCCGAACCTGGTGGTGGTCGCCGACGAGACCCTGCTTGATTTGCCCGCGGCAAATGTTCTAGAGGGGCTGGACAGTGGGGCGGTGCTGCTCATCAACAGCGAGCGCTCGGCGCAGGATTGGTGCCGGCAACTGCAGCTGCCGGGGCCAGTCACGGTGCTGGACGGCGCGGCTGTCACCCGCGAAGTCGGCCGGGTCCCGGCCGGGGCCCTATGCGTGGGGGCGGCGGCCCGGTTGCTCGGCGTGGTGTCCCGCCGTGCTTTGCTGCAGGCGGTGGCGGAGGAACTGGCCGGACACGATGCGGCGGCGATCGAGGCCAGTCAGCAGGCGGTATCGCAGGCCTACGAGCTATTCGCCGGCGAGGCGGGTCTGGTGCAGCGGCTGCAGAGCGGAGCGAAGAAGTCGGTAACCACGCATCCGAAGTGGGTCGAGCTTGACTGCGAAGCCCTGCCCCGAGCGGCGCCGACCATCACCGTGGCGGCCACTAGTGCTTTGGTGCAGACCGGTCTGTGGCGCACCCGCCGGCCGCGCATCGACCGTGAGCTGTGCAGTCGCTGCGGACTCTGCCGAACCCTCTGCCCCGAAGGGTGCATCGATCTCGACAAGGAAGGCTATCCGGTTATCGATTACCGTTACTGCAAGGGTTGTCTGCTGTGCGCCGCCCAGTGTCCGCGGCGGGCCATCGCTGTCGCCGATGAACGGACGGTGTCGCCGCCCCAGCCGAAAGAAGGTGAACCATGACCCGCATCCTGCTCACTGGCAATGCCGCGGCGGCCTGGGGGGCGCGCCTGGCGGCGGTCGATTACGTGCCGGCCTTTCCTATCACCCCGCAGACCGAGATCATCGAAACCCTGGCGGAATGGATCGATGGTGGGGTGCTGGATAGCCGGCTGGTGACCCTTGAATCGGAGCATTCCATGCTTACCGCCGCCGGCGCCGCTGCGGTGACCGGGGTGCGGGTCTTTAGCGCCACCTCCAGCCAGGGGCTGCTCTACGGCATGGAGATGCTCTACAACCTGGCCGGCTGGCGGGCGCCCCTGGTGCTGGTCAATGTCTCCCGCGGCCTGTCGGCCCCCATCACCCTGGAACCGGATCACAACGACGTGCTGGCAGTCCGTGACAGCGGCTTTTTGCAGCTGCACTGCGCTACCTGCCAGGAGGTGCTGGACAACGTGCTGCTCGCTTACAAACTGGCCGAGGATGCGCGGGTGCGCCTGCCGGTGTTGGTCAACCTCGACGGATTCTACCTCTCCTTCACCCGCGAGCCGGTGGCGATCCCCGAGCCGGCAGCGGTCGCCGATTTTCTGCCCCCCTTTAGCGATTGCGGCCTGCACTTTCGTGGCGGCGAGCCAAGCAGCCAAGCGGTGGCGGTGCTTGGGGGCGGTCTCTATTCCTATTTCCGCTATCAGGTGCATCTGGCCGCCGAGCAGGCGGCAGCGGTCTACGCCGAAGTCGCTGCCGACTTCGAGCGCCGCTTTGGCCGCAGTTATCCGGCGGTGGAGGCTTATCGCTGTGAGGATGCCGAACTGGTGTTGGTGATGATCGGTTCTTTCGCCACTAAGGCTAAGGCTGCCATCGACGGCTTGTGGGCCGCCGGTCAGCGGGTCGGCTTGGTGCGGCCGCGGTTGTTGCGGCCCTTCCCGGCGGCGGAGCTGCGCCGGCTGCTCGGGCATCGTAAAGGGGTGGCGGTGATCGACCAGAACCTGTCGCCGGGGCGCGGCGGCATTCTGCATACCGAACTGGCCGCGGCCTTGTACGGTTTGCCGCAAGGTGGGCCGCTGTTGGCCAGCTTCGTCGGCGGCCTCGGCGGGCGGGATATCGTCGAGGAGGAATTTGTGCAGATTGTCGAGGTCCTGCGCCAGGCGGTGCAGGAGGGAATCGCGCCGCCGCCGCGATTGCTCTTCACCGAGGAAGAGCTGCAGCAGGTTCGGCGGCTGCAGGACATCGCCCACGGCCGCAGCGAAGGGAAGGGAGACGAGACATCATGAGGGAAACCGGACCATCCCGCCACAGTTGCCTCGCTCCCGGCACTCCCCTCTGTGCCGGCTGCGGAGGGCTACAGGCGCTGCAGCAGCTCTATCGCGTTCTTGGCGACAAGACGGTGGTGGTCAACGCCGCTGGCTGCATGACCTTGCTGTCCATCTATCCTTTCACTCCCTTTGCCGGCTGCTGGCTCTATACGGCCATGGCCTGCGCCCCGGCCGGTGCCCAGGGTGTGCGCGACGCCCTCGATATCCAACTGGCCAAAGGGCGCATCTCCTCTGCGGAGGATTTGGCCACGGTGGTGTTGACCGGCGACGGTTCCGCCTACGGCATGGGCCTGTCGGCGACCTCGGCGGCCCTCGATCGGGATCTCGATTTTCTCTATCTCTGCTACGACAACGAAGGCTATGGCAACACCGGCCATCAGTATTCGTCGGCCACCCCCCGAGCCGCGCACACCGCCACCAGTCGGGTGTCCGGTTATGCCGGCAGCAAGAAGGACCTGTTCGCCATCTGGGCGGCCCATCGGCCGAGCTACGTGGCTACCGCCATCGCCGCCGAGCCGCAGGATCTGGCGCGCAAAGTTAAAAAGGCCGCAGCGCTGCGCGGACCGCGTCTTCTGCTGGTGCTGGCTCCATGCCCGACGGGCTGGGGTTTCGACCCCGCGTTGACGGTCAAGGTCGGCCAGCTGGCGGTGGAGACGGGCATCTGGCCGCTCAAGGAGTATGTCGACGGGCGTGTCGTGCACACTAAGATCCCTCGGCAGCGCACGCCGCTGGGCGAGTATCTGCGTTTGCAGGGGCGTTTTGCCCACCTGTTCAGCCCTCAGCCCGACGAGCAGCGCCTTGCTGAGCTGCAACAGGCAGTGGAGGACTACTGGCAGCAGGTTACGGAGTAGCCTTCCAAACTCCAAACACAACCCGATAGAGGAGGGCAGGCCATGGAACAGAGTTACTACCATATGGGCTCGACAGCGCCCCTGTTGGGTTCCACCATTCCGCAGCACTTTGCAGCCGTGGCCCATCGTTTCCCTGACCGGGAGGCGATCGTCGCTCGCCACCAACAGCGGCGACTGAGTTATGGCCAGCTGGCGTCGGACGCCGATCTGCTGGCCAGGGGGCTGCTTGGTCTCGGTTTTGTCCGGGGCGAACGGGTCGGCGTCTGGGCCACCAACCACATCGAGTGGCTGCTGCTGCAGTTGGCCACGGCCCGCATCGGCGTCGCACTGGTGGCTATTAACCCCGGCTACCGCCAGCAGGAGCTGGCCCACGCCCTGGCCCGCTCGGAACTGCACGGGTTGTTCACCATTCCTGGGTTTCGTTCCAGCGACTATCCAGACATACTTTGCGAGCTGATCCCCGAGCTGATGGATGGTTCTCCGCAGCTCAACAGTTCGGCTTTCCCCCTGCTCCGGCGGGTGGTGCTGTTCGATCCTGCAGATGCCGCAGCGACGCAGTGCCCTATGAGCGGCCTGACGCTCTGGCAGGAAGTCTTGCAGGCGGCTGAGTTGATCTCTCAGGGTCAAGTCGAAGCGGTTACAGTTTCCCTCGACAGGGATGACGCCATCGCTCTGCTCTATACTTCCGGCAGCCGCGGCTTTCCTAAGATTGCGGTCCTGTCCCATCATAATCTGCTCAACAACGCCTGGTTCTCCGCACAGCGCATGCACTTCAGCGAGGTTGACCGCCTCTGCGTTCCGGTGCCTTTCTATCACTGTTTCGGCATGGTGCTGGCCAACCTGCTTAGCCTCTCGGTGGGGGCCTGCATCGTGCTGCCCGGGGAATACTTCGACCCGCTGGCGGCCCTGCAGGCCGTGCAGGAGGAAGCCTGCACCGCCATCTATGGCGTACCGACCATGTTCGTCGCCGAACTGGAGCATGCCAACTTCGCCGAATTCGATCTGACCAGTCTGCGCACCGGCATCATGGGCGGCGCGCCTTGCCCGCCGGAATTGGTACGACGGGTCATGGAACAGATGCACTGTCCGCAGTTGCTCATCGGTTACGGCATGACCGAGGCCTCGCCCATCACCCACCTCACCGCGCCGGAAGATCCGCTGCCGGTGCGCATTGAAACTGTCGGTCGCAACCTGCCCCATCAAGAGGTTAAGATCATCGACCCGGACAGCGGCCGCACCTTGCCCTTGGGCAAGGTGGGCGAGATTTGCTTCCGCGGCTACCATGTGGCCACGGGGGGTTATTACGGAGAACCGGAGGCCACCGCCGAGGCCATCGATAGCAATGGCTGGCTCCATTCCGGTGACCTCGGTGCCATGGAGGAAGGCGGCTATGTGCGCATTACCGGCCGGCGCAAGGAGATCATCATCCGCGGCGGGGAAAACATCTCCCCCTGGCAGATCGAGCAGCGCCTCCTAGAGCATCCTCAGGTCGCCGAAGTAGCGGTGTTCGGCATTCCCGATGATTTTTATGGTGAAGAAATCATGGCCTGGGTGCGGTTGCAGGAAGGGGGGGAAGTCAGCGAAGAGGGGCTGCGGACCTGGTGTAAAGACGGCCTGGCCCACTTTAAGGTCCCGCGCTACATCTGGCTGGTAGAGCGCTTCCCCATGACCGGCAGCGGCAAGCTGCAGAAGGTGGCCATGCGCGAAGAGGCCCTGGCGCGCCTGAAGAGCGATCGCCGTTCAAAGGAGGGTTGAGCGGGACGACAGTTTTGCAGAAACCTGCGGATCTTCTTGCGGGCAATCTATTTTTTGGTGGACGGAAACGGCCTGCGCATTGCGCAGGCCGTTTCCGTTTAGAGAAGTTGTGAATCCTCTGAGAAGTGGGGCCGGAGATGTGGCATGCCCCACTTCCAGCGCCCCATATCTGTGGCATGACACGGGGCGTGTTTCTGGACTGAGAGCATACTCAGGCGAATTTTCCCCGAGGAAAAAACTCTGCTTGATTTGGGGAAATAATTTCTCCCGGCCTCATATAAAGACGAGTTATAAAATAATTACTATAAAGATTGCCGGGTTTGCAGGTTTGGTAGGCAAGTTTCCGCCGTGCTTCTCTCATCCACATTCTTATAGATCGCCGTTTTTTTAATGAGCCTTGTGACGGTCGGGTATGGTTTTTGCGGTAAATGAGATTTGTATTGTGTGTACAAGAGTTTGTTTATTGATCCTTGTATTTTGTCTTGGGGGTAATTCTTGCTTCGTATTTTGTCTTATTTGGCGGCTCTTTGGTGCTGCTGCCTTCTGTTGCTGTCGAGTTCCGTCTGGGCCTTCTCCAACAGCGAGTTGATGGATCTCAGCCTGGAAGAGCTGATGGAGGTGGAGGTCTCTTCCGTCGGCCGCAAGCTGCAAAAGGTCAGCGAGGCGCCGGCGGCGGTGTACGTCATCAGCCAGGAGGATATCAGCCGCTCGGGGGCGACCAGCATCCCCGAGGCCCTGCGTCTGGTGCCTGGGCTCAGCGTCGCCCGCGTCGACGGCAGCACCTGGTCGGTGGCCAGTCGCGGCTTCAACGG
>LGVF01668807.1_pt2 | contig 18827 bp, 21 predicted proteins | sample 469901 | NCBI WGS metagenome assembly LGVF01 (sample SAMN03893561, study PRJNA290197) | marine sediment metagenome | material: sediment; isolation source: combined push core samples #3730, #5133, and #5579 collected at Hydrate Ridge | place: Pacific Ocean: Hydrate Ridge
GCGTGAAACATCATAATGGATTGTACTTTTGCTAACATTAAATACGTTTGCAGTTTTTCTTACCGTGCTATTTGTTTGCAAAATATAATTTGCAACCATTAAAACTCTATTTTCAATACTCACTTATTTTAACCTCCACAGCTGGTATGTTAAAATATATGAATTTTTATGTCGGATTATGATAAAAAAGAAAGAAAAAGCTAGGTTTTATTACCTAGCTTTTATTATTCTTATTTTTAAATTACTTGTATCTATTTGTCTTCGTCAGATTCTTCTTCAGCTTCACCAAATAAGTTGTCTATGTATTTTGCAATATCTCCAACTGTTTTCCAGTCATTTCTCTCGCCGAGTTTTACCCAGCAATCAAATTCTTCTTCAATTTTATCAGCTAAATTCTTAACGTCAAAGTGCCCTAAATCAAGATCATTTTCAAGAAGCATCTCTGGATGTATAAATCTCTCTTTTATTTCTAACTTATTCATCATAAATTCTTTTGTTTGTTCTTTCATTTAATTCACCTCTTGTAAAATTATAAAAAAATGCAAGAAATACCTTGCACTTATTATTAAATATTAATTTAAAGTTTCTAGGTATTTAGAAACATCACCTAAAGTTTTAAGCTTCATAGCCTCTTCATCAGGAATTGAAATATTCCACTGCTCTTCAATGCTCATAAGCATTTCTACTGTATCTAAACTGTCATAGCCTAAATCTTCTACAATTCTTACATCATCTTCAACTTTTCCTAGGTCTAGTTTTAAACTATTTGCAAGTAACTTTTTAGTCTCTTCTTTCATACTTTCTCCTTGAGTTTTGGTTTCCTTTTCAATTCTACTACATTAAAAAACCTAAGTAAAGTAATTAAGCATAAAAAAAGACGCCCTAGGACGNNGACGCCCTAGGACGCCCCTTTTTTATTTTATAGTTTGTTTATAGTTTTCGCGGACAACTTCCCAGTCAATAACGTTCCAGAAATCTTTAACGTATGCTAGTCTCTTATTTTGATATTTAAGATAATAAGCATGCTCCCAAACGTCAATTGCCATAATTGGCGTATCGCCATCCGTTAGTGGCGAGTCTTGGTTTTGTTTTTTAACAATTTTTAATTTGTTTTTATCGTCTACTACTAAAAATGCCCAACCACTGCCAAACTGAGTTTGAGCGGCTTGTTCAAAAGCTTCTTTAAACTCATTAACACTAGTAAAATCTGCTTCAATAGCTTCTTTCATTTCGCCTTTTATTTCGTGATTATCTGTGCCCATAATGTCAAAATATAGTTTATGGTTAACATATCCGCCACCATTATTGATTACATTTTGCATTGCCCCCTTTGGTATTAATTTTTGAGCGTCAGCAATAATTTCTTCTGTTGTTAAGCCTTCAAGCCCTGAGATACCCTCAAGTGCTTTATTAAATTTATTTGTATAACCTTGATGGTGTTTACTGTGGTGTATTTCCATAGTTTTTGAGTCAAGAAATGGCTCTAGTCCATCGTAGTTATATTTTAATTTAGGTAATTCAAACTTCATAAAAAATCCTCCTTAATTATTAATGTTTTATTTTAAAATCATAACAATAGTATCACATTTTTTAATGTTTGCAAATCAAATACCCGACCTTTTTAGTCTTTTTTAATTTTTCCAACAAAAAACAACTCTTTTTGTGAGTTGTCTTTGCTGTGTTTCGTCTAGACTTATTTATCTACACTGTTTAAATAGGCAGATGGATCTACTTTTGTTCCATCTTCCCAAACTTCAAAGTGTAGGTGCGAACCATCCGATGCTTCATTCATAGCAGAGCTACTTGCTGTTCCAACAATGTCGCCTTTTTCAACCACATCACCCTCTTCTACTTGAAGAGCGGAATCAAGTGAGCTATAAAGTGTTTTAAGCTCTCCTCCATGGTCAATTAAAACTACTGTGCCTTCCATGTAGTTTGTATAAATTGCCTCAACTGTGCCGTCATAAACAGCTAGTACATTTGTGCCATCTGCTGCCACAAAATCTATCGCTTTGTGCGTTTGCCATTGGTTAAGTGTAGCGTTATATGAAAGCTCATCACCAGAATATGCTTTTAAAACACTAGCATTTAAAACCGGCTCGCTAAATACAACTTGACCTGCGCCTACGTTTATATCGCCACCCTGGTCACCCGCTGGAGTTGTGACTAAAATTACTAACACTAAAGCAGCAACACTTAAAGCCAACAGCCCATAATAACCATACTTTTTAACCAGATTTCTTAATCCATTAAGCCTAGTTTTTTTTAAATTTATGTCCATAAATTTCCTCCTTACTAACATTCTTGACCAAGTTTTATTTTATATACCTGAAAATTAGTAACTTCCTAAAATCAACGGCGTACCTACCGTTATAATTCCGTCTGAATAGGCAATTTGCATATTTACTTTATAATCATCTATATAAACACACTTTAAAAAAGCATTAGTACTAGCGTAAACAGTGTAAATCTCTCCATCAATTCTTTCCGCTTTTACAACCTGAGCATTATAAGTTTTTATTATCCCCATAACCTCAGAGTACTTACCTTCAAAACTAATACTCTCACCCACAATATCGTCTAAATGTTTTTTTATAATGCTAGCCATACTTGCATTGCAACTAACAATGCTTCCAAGTCCTGCGTTATCTATGGTCAAATAGTCGTAATAAATAGGAGACCTACCAGCAAGATAAAAAGAATAATTAGCTGAAGGTTTGTAGTCAGCTAAAACATTAAAATTAAGACTATTGTTAACATTAAATGTAAGTAAAATAAATATAAAACTAAGTAACCACAACTTCTTCATAAAAAAAACATCCTTAAATCATTTAAGAATGTTTGACTGATATTGGTTTTTTATACTGTAATAATTAAAAATTATAATCAAGCACACCAAAATTACGTATTATTTTCAAAAAATTATTGCTATTACATAAATCAGGTGCTAGACAAATAGCTTTTTTTACAACCTCTGTGTCTAAGTTGTTGATGGCATAAAAACTCAGCCCTAGATTCATTCGTTTTAATACTTTGTATGCCTTCTCAAGCGTTGTTTTTGTAGTTTTAATTTCTTCTAGCATTTCCACCTTATATTCTTTTATGTGATAAGCATTGAACGATTTTTTTAAAGCCTCCTCCAAGGTATCCAGCAGATTATTATTAATTTGTTTGACACTCATAACACCACTTAAAATTTGCAGTCGCTTGTTTAAGTTTACACTCATATAATTATTGTTTTTTATATTATTTATAAAGCTTTCAAACACATTTAACAAAAACATTCCAGAAATAACTTTGTAATAGCAAATGCCAAGCTTGCTATCACCCGTCAACCTAAATGCTTTTGCCATTTGATAGTCACTACTGAGTAAATTATAACCAAATTTAGTTAAAATAATCCCAATATTTATTGCATTTTTGTTAAGTTCTAGAAGTGCTTTTGTGTTGTAATTATACAAGTTTTCGTTTAAATTTATAGTTTTTTCAACTAATAGGTTCAGTTTTTTATAATGCTCGCTCTGAGCCGTGTTTGAGTGACAAATTCTGGTGAGTTTACTATCAAGAACACCAAAACATAAACTTACAATTTGACAATAGGAATTTATGTGACCTGTATTGTTTTGTTTTAAAATCACATCTTTATCTACTAGCACTGCAAGAGGAAAATTTACCTTATAAACTTTATTTATTCCCGAGTTATTTACCTTTGCAATATTTAGTAAAAAGTCAGGATATACCGACACTGTAGGCATTATCACATATGGAATTTTACTTATAAAACTTACAACCTTAACACTACTTATTAGCGAATTATCACCCAGTGCTACAACACAAGCAACATCTTCATTAATCTCTTCAAGAAGCTTTGTTATAGAGTTCTTATTGCATTCATCTTCTTCAAAAATATACTCACAACACGCGCGATTACACGCTTTTAAAAGGTTGTCAAAATAATTCTTATTTTCTTTTAAAAACCGTTTTTTAACAACAAACATCACCTTCTGATAAGGAATGATCTCGTCCAAAATATGCTTAAGTTTAAAAATGGTATTACTACCAAGAAATACCTTTTTAGTTTTTTTGTTTAAAAAACGTTCTGCCATAAGTCAACCTCCGAATAATTCAAGATTAACATAGCAAGAACGCTTGATTCACAAAAAAAATTTTACCTTTTTACATATCTTTAAAGTTTTTTGTCTTTTAATAAATTATTGATAGCATAGTTAGCATTTTTTCTTACCAACTCATTATTATAGTCTTTAAAAAACTCTATTTTTTTCATTAAGTTAATGTTTCCTGAGTTACCAGCTGCTATTAGTGCCATTGGTAATAATATTTTTACTTTTGCATAATTAGCACCAATTAAAGGGGTAAGAATTTCTTTTGTTTTTTTACTGGATTTTAAAATATCAAGTAGGATTTCTAGTTTTAAAAGTTCTTTTAGTGCTACGGGCATATCTACCCTTAATTGCTCCTTGTTATAAGGACATACAGCTTGGCAAAGGTCACAACCTAGCATTTTATTTTGCATTTTTTTAGCTTGTTCTAAGGTAATCTGCTCAGGGTTTTCCTGAAGGTGTCTTAAACATTTTTTATAATCAAAAAAGTCCTTACTAATTGCCCCTGTTGGACACTTAGTTTGGCATTTTAAGCACTCATCGCAATTAAGATTGATTTTAAGACTTACACTACTGTGTTCAAACTCTCCTTCAACCTCAACAGCTTGCATAACAAAATGACTACCTAATCCCTTCAAGTAGCATAAGGTGTTAATTCCGAAACCACAAAAATCTGTCTCTATGGCTAATTTTTTATAGTTTAAATCGAATCTGTATTCTGCATTAAAATCTAGTTTACTTAAATCGTCTGCTAGTTCTTTTGCTTTGTGATAACTACTGTTACTTACAAAATAATACGCATCAACCATTGCATATTCCTTTTTATTTAAAATTTTGTAAGGACTATATTCAAAAATAAGCATAATAATGCTTTTATTGGTGCTTGTTTTTGTAATAAAAAAACTGTCTGTTACCTTATTGATTTGCTCTATTAGTCTTTGCTTCATAAAAAAATTATAACATAAAAAAAAGACTTTAAAACCTTAATAGAAATAAAAAAATAACAAATACTAATTTAATAAATAAAAAATACGAGGTTGATTATGCGTTTAAAAAAAAATTTCCTACTTTTTGTGTTGTCTTGTATTGTTTTTTTAAATGGCTTCTATACACCGTTTAAACTAACAGTTGGTGCTAGCGATTTAGTAATATATAAAGGCAAAGTAGACCATTTGTTTACTCATTGCCTTATTGCCTACCCAGAGATTGCTTTTAAAAACAATAATTATATGCAATACGATTACGACAGAGACTGCATTACAACATTAGAGTTTGAGAGAATATTAAATTCACTTTATATAAATAACTTTTGTTTAGTGAAAATAAGTGAAATATTTGACATTAAAAACGGTAGAGCCCATAAAAAGCCACTGTTTTTACCAAGAGGTAAAAAGCCATTAGTGTTTTCGTTTGATGATGTTAATTACGACACACGAAAACTAGGGTACGGCATGGTAGATAAAATTATTGTAGATGAGGATGGTCGCCTTGCTAGCTACACCAAAAATGCACCTGATAATAAGCCAGTAAGCTACAACAAGGAATTTATTAATATAATGGACAGCTTTATAACTAATCATCCTGATTTTTCTCACAACAACGCAAGAGGACTTATCTGTTTGACGGGCTACGATGGAATACTAGGCTACAGAACAGATCTTGTGGGAAGAAATAGAATAAGGGAAATAGATGCCGTTAAACCTGTAATTAAGGCTCTTAAAGAGCGTGGCTGGGAGTTTGCTAGCCATAGCTACGGACATTACCACATGAGTAAGATATCAGATGCTAAGTTTAAAAGCGAGGTTGATAGATTTAAAGCAGAGGTAAACAGTTTAATAGGCAAAACAAATGTGTATGTTTACCCTTATGGAGAAAGTCAAATTACAGATAAGAAAGGTAAAAAAATCTATAAACACAAACTACTAGAAGAAGCTGGTTTTAAAGTATTTTGTGGAGTAGGAGCAAAATATTTTTATGGCTATGCACCCTTTAATGCTGATAAAAAAAATAGTGTACTATTTATGGACAGAAAGCCAATTGATGGCAATAATTTAAGACGTGAACATAAAGAATATGAGCAGTTTTTTAATAGTTATGAAATTTATGATCACCACAACAGAATGACACCTTTTAAAACAGAAAAAGCAGCCATTTAACTGCTTTTTTTTATTATTTTTTACTGCTTTTTATTACTGCTTTTTCTATTTAGTTTAATCCGCCTAGGTAGATAGGTCCAAAAGCCTATTTTTTTAAGCTTGTCCGCTTTTTTATCGCCAATTATCATATCGTAAATTAAAATTACAAAACCCTGCATAATAAATGCGTAATAAACAATAAAACGCCAAATTAAAATTGCCCAAAAGAAACTTCCGCCAATAAATAATGAGGCAAACATAGCTTCGAAACTAAGTTCGGCAGCCCCTGCACCACCCGGAAGTGGCACGAAGCTAACTGCAAACTCAAGCATTACAAGCTTGCTTACAATTGGCCACCACATGCTAGGGTCAAAGCCACTAAATGCTGAATAAATTAAAAATGGAATTGTGCCTTGAGCTAAAGTATAAAACACACCTAATAATAAAGAAATTCCTACAAGTGGAATATTTGTTATAAAGTACTTCATGCTTTTTTGATACTCTCTAACAAACCTCATAACTTTTAAAAAGGTTACTTCATAGTTTTTAATAATGTGCATTTTACTTAAAAGTTTTAAAACACCAATAGTTAAACTAGGTCCAATTTTTTTACTAACAGATAGTAGTAAAACTGTTCCAATAATTAACCCTTGTAAAGTAACTCCTACCCAAGCCGCACTAACAATAACTACATTGTTTGCAACACCAATATTACTGACAAGTACTATAATTGCAAAAAGCACGTGAACAAACTGGCTAAAAATATATTTGGCAAGTGGCACACTGGTTGCAATTTTAGCTTTTACCTGACGTTTGTTAAGATAATAAACTTGAAAGGGCTGTCCACCTGTTCCAAGCGGTGTAATAAAGTCATAATATTTACCAAGAGCCGCAATTTTATAGGCTAAAAAGTGCCTGCTTCTACCAACTGCATCCCGTAGTAAAAAGTAATATCTTCCCCATTCAAGAAGTGTTAAAAGAGGAAATCCAAGAAGTGCTAAATAGATATAATTAAAATTAGCGCCACTTGCAATAAGGTCAGCAAAGCTAGAAAAACCTTCTGCCCTAGCTTGACGATACATAATAACAGAAATTGCACAAAGGTTAATAATTAAAAATATAAAACTTATATATCTTCGCTTGCTTTTTTGTTTGTTTACAGCGTCTCTTGCTTTTTCTAGCTTTGCAATTTCAAGGTCTTTGTTTTCTTTATAATTTTGTATTTGATTACCTTCATCACTTGGACGTGCAAAAAAAGACTCGTCTAATCTACGTCTAAATATTTCATATTTTATAGTTGAATAAGCTTTTAAAAAAGGTTTTCTTTTTTTTGAATGTTTAAACCTAGCTATAAAAAACTTATCGTGTTTTTTCCTCTCGTCCATTTTAATCCTCTACAATTTTTACATCTTAAATAGATTATCACTTTGTATTAAAGGGTGTCAATTACTCTTGTTAATATATTGGGTTTATTTCTAGCATTTTACTCTTTAATTTTAATTTGTGTATAATAATTAAAAATTACACAAAAAAAGCATCAATATTATTTGATGCTTTAATTTATTAATCTTTAAATAAGTCGTCGTAACGAGATTCATATTTCACTATTTCAACCGTTGCTTTTAATTGGTTAATTACGCTTGTTTGATAGTTAGCATAATCTCTATAAGTTACTTGGTCATAAATTTTATGGAACCAAGTTTGCTCTGAGAGTCCTGGGTAAACTAAGGTATTATTTAAAGCCTCAGGAGTTAGCGAACTTAAACTGTCATAATTAATAATATTATCTACAACTCTAGAGTAGAACACAATGTGATAACCAAATATGCTATCATTTGGGGCATCACTGCTACCATTGTCTATATTGTTTTGTCTGGTTTCTTCATCCCACACAAGACCTAAGACTGGAGTACTGCTAACGCTACCCTCGCCTAGTACATGTAACGCTCTTGCTTCATCTGCAAAAGGTTTAATCATTGCATCTGTAACTTCAGTATCTATGTTTACAATGTATGGTATCTCAGCATTAAACATACCTTGGTCAGCACCATATCTATAAATAAATTCATTAAATATTCTGGCTCTCTCGTCAACATCAACTATAGCGGTTAATGCTGTTTCAATCTCTTGCATTATTTGGTCAGCCGTCTTAGCTTCGCCAACTTCGTAGCCGTCTTCATCTTTAGCAACCTGCGTTACTTCAGAATTAATTCTATCAACCTCAGCATCAAAGTATGTTCTATCAATTGTTTCTGAGTCTAAATCTGCTCTTAGCCCTTCTAATTCTTCTTTTTGTTCGTCCGTATATTTAACTAATACGTGAGTGATATAAACATATTCTTCACTTGGGTGGTAATAAACGTTTTTACTATCACCAGACATCGCAGCATGATATGCCTCTAAATCTGGGTCAATTACGCTATTATATTTACTAAAACTTTCCATAACATATTCAATGTATTTATCTACTACTGCTTGAGTATTAACAATTTCATTATTATCAAACGCTTCTTGGAAGTTTTCAATATATTTATTACCTTCGTAAATATCATAAAGTCTATTAATTTCTCGGTCAAATACTTCATCTGAATCTGTACTTAGGTTTTTCCATTCCTCATTGTTTTTCAACTGTCTGATAATTCTGTTATACGCCTCTTCTTGAATGTCTTCATAAACATCTACATCGATACCATTGTTGTTATTTTCTCTTACAAATCCGCCAATAGCTTCTTCAACTGGGTCAGCTTCACTTGCAATAATAACAAACTCTTTGTCGCCATCATTATCTGTGTCTATATATTCAACAGTAGGTTCATACGGTGAGTAAGTTGCGCCTGCTTCAGGTTCTTCTTCTGGTTCTACAGGAGTAGCAACTACGCCCCACTCTGCTTTTATTTGACCTTCAAGGCTTTTTAGTTCGCCGTTCATATAATCATAAACTTCTTGCCATGTGTCATTTTTATCCGCCTGAGTTAGCTCACCTAAATCTTCTTTAGCTCTTGTTATAATAAGCTCTCTGCTAATTATACTGTCAACAGTTTGTTCAAGCGCTTCCTCTACGGAGCTTCCTTGTTCAACATATTGCGTGCCAACAGAATAATACCTATCTAACAGATCTTTTTTGGTAAACTCCCTGTCTCCAACTGTTATAACAACTGTATTATAATATTTTGCTTCATTTAAAGTAACTAGATCGCAACCAGATAAAAAGCTTGCGCTAGCCATAACCATTAATAATAATATCGATAATATTTTCTTCACTAATTTGTCTTCCTTTATTAATTTTGCTGTTTTATTATACAAGATAATTCCTAAATAAGCAATTAATTTGCATTACATAGTATTAAAAATTTTAACACCGTATCTTGTTTTTTGCTTACCGAATAGCCTTTCATATCAAACTCTATTATAGGGTTTTTTTCAAATTTTAATACTGCCCTATTTTTAAATTCACTAAGTGCTTTGTTCACTTCACCTGATAATACTTTCTCTTTTTCATAAAATTCTAAGAAACATTTATGCTCATTAATAAACACCCTTTTAACACCTTGATTTTCACCTTGATTCTTAATGAACGCAGCGTTTGCAAGGTTAATTACGCTACTTGGAGTATTTCCATAAATGTCTTTTATTTCATTTAAAACATCCTCTCTTTGCTCGGTTGAGGCTATTTCGCTAAGACTTGCATAAACTCTAAATCGGTTTTCATCTTGGTTCACAAGTGAAGCCGGAATAAATGAGTTAAGAGCAATATCAATTTTAATTTCTTTTGCTTTTTTAGCCTTTTCGCCTTTCAGTTCTCTAATTGCACTTTCTAAAATTTTGCAGTACATATCGTAACCAACTCGTCCCATGTGCCCGTGTTGTTCACGTCCTAAAATATTTCCTGCTCCTCTAATTTCAAGGTCACGAAGTGCAATTTTAAAACCTGAGCCAAGCTCGGTGTACTCATTAATTGCTTGAAGCCTTTTGTAAGCCGCCTCAGTTAGTACTCTTTGTTTTTCGTAAGTAAAGTAAGCATAGCCAAGTCTATCACTTCTGCCAATTCTTCCCCTCAATTGATAAAGCTGACTTAAGCCTAAGTTGTTACTATTAAGCACAATTAAAGTGTTAGCGTTAGGAAGGTCAATTCCATTTTCTATTAAGGTTGTTGCAAGTAGTAGTTGAATTTTACCATCATATAAATTTTTGATTACATTTTCAAGTTCTTTTTTATTCATCTGTCCGTGTGCCACATCCATTGAAATGTTAGGTAACATTTTTCTAAGCTTTTCAAAAACCGTATAAATGGTGTCAACTCTGTTATGAACCACTAAAATTTGCCCTTTTCTAAAAAGCTCTCTGTTTACTGCATCTTTAAGCAGTGCATTTGAATATTCTGTTACAAACGTTTGAATAGGCAATCTGTTTTTTGGTGGAGTTTCAATAAGACTGATGTCTCTTATTCCCACCATAGACATATGAAGCGTACGAGGAATTGGAGTTGCACTCATGCTAATTACATCAATATGATCTTTTAAGTTCTTAATTTTTTCCTTGTCTGAAACACCAAAGCGTTGTTCTTCATCTAAAATTAAAAGACCTAAATCTTTAAACTTAACATCTTTACTTAAAAGTCTGTGCGTTCCACAAACTATATCTGTCTTGCCTTCTTCTATTCTTTTTAGGCTCTGCTTAATTTGTTTTGGTGATTTGAAACGACTAAGAACATCACACTCTACCATAAATTCTTTCATTCTTGTCATGCAAGTTGCGTAGTGTTGCTGAGCTAGAATTGTAGTTGGCGCTAAAAATGCTACCTGTTTTCCGCTTACAATTGCTTTAAAAGCAGCACGAAGTGCCACCTCAGTTTTACCGTACCCTACATCACCGCAAATAAGACGCTCCATAACCTTAGAACTTTCCATGTCTGCTTTGATGTCATTTATTGCACTTATTTGGTCCTCTGTTTCGGTGTGCTCAAATGCTACCTCAAATTCTTGCTGTAACATATTATCTTTTTCAAACTTGAAACCTATTCGTTTTTGCCTTTTTGCATAAAGCTCAACAAGGTCAAATGCCATTTCTTTAACACTTCTTTTAACCTTATCTTTTGCTCTTGAAAATTCTGCCCCACCAATTTTGTTAAGTCGTGGTGATTCTTCGCCACCAACAAAACTGCTAATTAGCTCAACTTGCTCACTAGGAAGATAAAGCATATCAGAGCCAGCGTATTTAATTAAAATATAATCTTTATAATTTCCTGTAAACTTTAATCTTTCAATTCCAACACAAAGACCAATTCCATGAGTGTCGTGAACAACGTACTCATTTACCTTAGGCATAGTAAAAGTATTTTTCCTACTTTTACTTCTAATTCGTTTTACTGCTCTTTTATCAAACAGCTGTCCGCTTCCAATAATAATTAATTTCTCACTCGTAAGAGAAAAACCTTTTTTGATTTTTTTAGTTAAAATATAAACATTGTGGCTATCAGTTATCTGATTTAAAGTGGTAATTAAGTGTGTGTCAACATTCTGTTCTTTCAAATATTTTTGCAAATAAACACTGCTAGAACTGTTTTCACCACCTAAAATCACACTTTTTTGCAGTTTTTGGGCAGTTTTTATATCATTAGCTAGCAGTTTATAATTTTTTGAGTAGTTAATAACTGGCGAACTTTTTACGCTAAAAACCATATCAGGTTCAAAAATATTGTTCTGAGAAATTAAACTTTGGTATGCAATTTTTGTGTAAAAATTAAGATTATCATAAAGCTCGGGTTTGCTTAAATAGAACTTTTTATGACTACTTAAAATTTCTCCAGCACCTAATAGGTTTTTATAACTTGAATTGAATTCTTTATAAAGCATATTAATCTCATCAACAATTTGCTTTGTCGAATTAAACACAACTATAGTATCTTGATTAAAATAATCTAAGATATTAGCACTGTAGTTATTTATAAAAGGTAAGCACCACGCAAGGCTAATATCTCTGTTATTAAAACCAAGGTTTAGTAGCACATCTTCTACAATGTTATTTAGCCTAACTAAAAAATTGGGTTCTAGCTTACTTTTATCTACTGCCTTTCTTATTTTATTTTTAGTTTCTTCCAGTTCGTCTTCATTTAAAAAAATTAAAGTATTTGGACTTATTGTAATATTCTCGACATCTGAAATTGTAGTATAGGTAAGTGCATTAAAGCTTTTTATATTTTCAATCTCTTCATCAAAAAACTGTACTCTAAAGGGTAGTTCATTATTGACAGGAAAAATATCTAAGATATCGCCCCTTATACTGAAGTCGCCTTTGTTCTCGGCCATTGAGTGCCTTTTGTACCCCATTTTAACAAGTTGTCCAGCCAGCATTTCAAAGTCGTAGCTTAAACCTCTTTTTAGGCTTAGTATATTACGCTCAAAAACTTCTTTAGTTGGTAGCTTCTGCATTAGTACTTCAGGGGTAACAATCAACACGTCTAAATCATTATTGGTTAGGTTGAATAAATTTTTGTAATAGTTCTCCGAAAGTGAGTTTCTCTCGGCTGAGTGGTGGATGTAGCCTGACATCTTATAGTTAATGATACCTACCTTTTTACCAAGGGCATCAAAGTACTCTTTAATGCTAGACGCTTCCTTAACACTTTCTGCCACATAAAGCACCTGTCTACCAAAGCTATTTAAAAAAAGCGTGCGCTCAGGTAGGTTTGTACCAAAAACACTAACACTTTTGTTTTGCTCTACAGCGCCGTATATACCGTCATACTTACTGTCTATATTAAGTTTTTCTATAATCTTCTTTAACATAACAAAGTTTAGTTTACACTTTTATTTTCTAACTGTCCATCATTTGCTATAAATTCATCAATTAACTCTACGGCTGTATTAACCGACTCTTCTAATATTTCTAGCTTTTGTTTACTAATGTTACTAAGCACATAGTCGGCTAAGGTCTGTTTCCCTTTAGGGTCATTACCTACGCCCATCTTAATTCTCGGCACTTTATTTGTGTTTAAAAATTTGACAACATCCTTCATTCCGTTGTGAGTTCCACCACTGCCTTCTTGCCTAAATCTAACACTTCCAAGCTCCAGATCAATGTCATCAAAAACCACTAAAATATGGCTTGGTTTTACCCTGAATCTTTTAGATAGAGCGTATACGCTTTTACCGCTTAAATTCATAAAGGTTTGAGGCTTAATAAGTATTATTTTTTTGCCATCAATTATGCCTTCAAAAATTAAAGCTTTCTCTTTCTTTTTTGAAATATTTACGCCCTTACTCTTAGCGTATTCGTCCAATACTTTAAACCCAATATTGTGGTAAGTATTATCATATTTTTTACCAGGATTACCCAGTCCTACAATTAAAAACATATTTCTTATTTCCTTTGTTTTTTATATTTTTAAGGGTTATTTATGCGTTTTTAGCTGTTTTTAACCCTTTTTTACGCTTTTTTACGTATTTTTTTATATTTTTTTGTCTTTGTCTTGCAATTGCAAGTGAGTATGGTTCTACGTCATCCGTTAGAGTTGAACCCGCACCAACCACACAATTATGTCCTAATTTAATAGGTGCTACTAAGTTAGAATTACTTCCTACAAATACATTATTTTTTAAAATTGTCTTGTGTTTATTTTTACCATCATAATTACAGAAAATTGTACCGCATCCAATGTTACAATTAGTACCAATTTCGCCGTCTCCAATATAACTCATATGGGCAACTTTACTGCCTCTTTTTATATGGCTATTTTTAACCTCAACAAAGTTACCAATTTTAACCCTATTTTCAATTTTACTGTTTGGTCTTAAATTTGCGTTAGGACCAATTTTTACATAATTTTTTATTTCACTATCAATTATTTTTGAACTAGTAATAATGCAGTCTTTTCCAATTTTACTATTTGAAATAATATTAAACGGCATAATTAAAGTACCCCTGTCAATTGTTACATTATTTGAAATATTATTAAAAGAATTTACTATTACTCCGTGTCCTAAAACAACCTCAAACCCATTATTTTTCATAAATACCTCTATATTTGTTGATAGATATATTTATGTTTTTCGCCCATTTTACGTGCTTTATAGCGATTTCACGCGACTTATCGACGCTCTCAGAGGCATTTTTGAACATTTAATTGAATATTTGTCCATTATATTTTTGTATATTTTTAGGGTTGGTTGTTATTCTTTACCAATAAAGCTAAGTCTTTTTACTTTTGCCTCTTTTTCAAGCTTGCCTTTTTTGAGTTCAACAAAAGCACCAACTTGGCTTTTTTCTTCCATAACACTTTCACCGTGTAAATATGCAAAAGGTCCAACTCCACATTTTTTTCCAACCACGCTTTTATGAATGTGGCTTGCTGTAACTTCAGCTTTTTCCAAAATGTAAGAATCTTTAATTACATTATTCTCTCTTAGTTTTACACCTTTCTCGATGTAACTTTTTCCATATATATAATTGTTAGGATAAATTACAACTTCAGATTCAATGTTAACCTCAGCATCAATATAGGTATTTGCAGTGTCTAAAATTCTTACGCCGTTTTTCATATGAAAACTTAAAATTCTGTTTTTCATAATATCGCCGATCATTGCAAGTTGCTTTAAGTTGTAAGCTGCTATAAAATCTTCTTCGTCAAAATAAGCAGGTTGTGGGTTGTAAATTTTTTCAACATCTTTCAAGTAACTGTTTTCAAATACATATCCACGCGTTAGTTTTACCGCACTTAAGCGTTTAATTGTTACGTATTCTAAAACATCCAAAAGGGTTTTACGCTTTAGAAGTGGAGTGTCTGCATACAACACAACTGTATATTTTTTATCTGTTAAATGTGGTTTCACCAAAGATAATACATCGTCATCACGACTTGCCTCAACCTCAATTACATCAGCACCTTCAACTGCCATTCTTACGTAGTCAATCATGCTTTTTCCAAAAATTTTCAACTTATAACTTTTCTTACTTGTTTTAAACGATTTATTATCGTTAAGTAAAATAATTATATCAACGTCATCTAACATCTTTTTTGCTTCATCCATATATACAGCTCCTTTATTTCCTATTCTTATTTTATAAGAGTTTTACTCAAATGTCAATTGACTTTTTGTTTGTTCTCTTTTCGCCTTGCCCTGAAAAAGTCTTTCAATAATTTTCCGCATTCTTCTTCCATAATGCCGCCTTTAACCTCTGGGTTATGGTTAAACTGCTTATTAGAACATAAATCAACTACACTACCGCAAGCTCCTGCTTTTTTGTCGTAAGCCCCGTAGTAGACGGTTTTTATTCGACTGTTTATAATTGCACCAGCACACATACTGCAAGGTTCTAGGGTTACATACAACTCGCAGTTTTCAAGTCGCCAGCTTTTTAATTTCTTGCATGCTTTATTAATTGCAATAATCTCAGCATGAAGTAGTGCATTTTGTTTTTTTTCTCTTTTATTATAGCCTGTACTTATTACTTTACCATCACAAACAAGAACGGCACCTACTGGCACCTCATCTTTTTTATATGCAGTTCTGGCTTCTTGTAAAGCCAATTTCATAAATTCAATATTCATATAACCTTCTTATTTATGATATGTTTTATTATTATTTATACAAAAAGCTCTATATAATTGTTCAAGAAGTACCACTCTCATAAGTTGGTGAGGAAGCGTAAACTCGGAAAAAGAAAGCTTCATATCAGCACTTTTACTAAGCTCTTTATCCATTCCATTACTACCGCCAATAACAAAAGTAATGTGTGAGGTTCCGCCAACACTTAAATTATTTATCTCTCTTGCAAGAGTTTCACTATTAAAGGTTTTGCCTTTAACTTCAAGAGCCACAATGTATCCTTTTAAATGCTTTTTAATATCTACTGCTTCTTTTTGTTTTACTTGCAAAATTTCATTTTTACTGGCATTTTTATTAGCTTGACTTTCTTTTACTTCAACTATGTTGATTTTGCAATATGCACCTAGTCTTTTTTTGTACTCATCACTTGCAAGAGTCCAATATTTTTCTTTTAAATTGCCTACGGCAACTATAGTAATATTTATCATACAACACCCCAAATAAAGGTAAACATTGTAATTAATACGCCTAAAAATACGCTACCATAAAAGAAAATATTTTCTAAAATACTTGGAACATATTCATCTTGTTCTGTTTCTGGAAGCATTATATCCAGTGGTGATTTAATGTTAGAAAAATCGGGAATTAATGGTCTTAGTTTTTCTGTTAAAACACTATTAACTATGGCAAGTTCGCCCGCTTCTGGTATCCTCTCATCTTCAAAAATATGAGAGTCTAGTGTTCTTTCTAGTTTATCTTTTATTTTTGTTAAATTTTTAATAGTATGCTCTTTATATAACTTCAAAATTAAAACAGTAAGCATTAATACTAAAAGCCCAAGGAAAGTAAAGGCAACAGTAAAAGTTATTGCCGGATTTGTGTTTTGTAAAAAGGAATTTATGTTGTTATAAAAGTTTTTACCTACAAAATTATTTTGCCCCGCATACACTAGGTACACGTTGATTGCATTATTCATAAAGTGCACTATCATGGCTGGGAAAATGCTCCCACTTACAATAGCTGTAACACCTATTAGTGCTCCAAGCACTGTAGCATAAAATACTTGACCTACATTTAAATGCATAAGACCAAACAAAAGTGAAGAATAAACTATGGCACGCCTGTAGCCAATTTCCTTAGCATAACCTTTTAGTAAAAGTCCCCTATGAGTAATTTCTTCAAATATGCTAGGAAGAACAGCAATAAACACTATTGCTCGAATAAATTTAAATAATGTATCATAAATAATAGTTTCGCCTGAACCTGTTGGATTATAACCAAAAAAAGCAATTAATCCGTTAAATACTGTGGATACTGCGAGGTTTAAAAAGAATGCAAGAGCACCTATTAACACTGCAATGAACACACTTTTTAATGAGATTTTTTTAAAGCCTAAAAATTCGAAAGTACCTTTAATACCCTTTTTTAATATTAAAAATATTAGTGTCATAGGCAAAATAAACATTACGCCTACCTGAATTATTATAGTAAATACACCGCTGGCAATTTCCGAATCTAAAAAGTTAAAAACACCAAGGCTACTAAAAATTCTAATTATAACAAATGCCACAATTATAATAAAATATATTAANNGCGAATGATAAAAGCCACAATATTGAAGCTATTAAAAATGCAGTTCTTAGTGTACTCATTTCTTTTTGTTTTTTGTTAATATCCTCAAAATCAACAAGATCTTCTTGCCCAGAGTCTTTTAAGGATAAATTAATCTCTTCTACCTCTTTAGGTATTGGTGATACGTACTTTAAAAGTTTAAATAATGAAAGTATTAAAGCGACACCTAAGGCAGCATATATAACAGGTAGCGCATAATCGAAAAAGGAATTATAATTATATACAACCTCTGTTATCTCTCCCGCTTTCATAGCAATATATCCCATTACTATTATAATAAAATTATTAGTAAAATGCATGACAATACTGACTATAAGACCGCCTGTAATATAAACAGCATATGCTAAAATTAAGCCAATTATTATTTGATAAAATGTTTGCTGAATGCTAAGATGCATTAGTGCAAAAATAATCGCACTTAAAACAATAGCCTTTTTTTTGCCAAGCTTTTGAAGCCCATTATAAACTACACCTCTAAAAATTAATTCTTCTGAAATACTAGGAAGTATCGCAAGAGAAACGATAGCTACAATAAAACCACTTGTCGAGGTTAAATCTATAGGAAAATTACCAGACACTGAGTAGCCTGTTAGTGAAATTAAATAATCTACCAAATTGATAATAGGCGAAAAGGCAATTAGGCTGGCTACTGCAATTAAAATACCAATAATAATTTGTTTATAGTTGACTTTTATATTTAATTTTGAAGCTTTTACAAAGTTTATGTTTTTTAGCTTATTGTAGCCAAAATATACAAGCAAAAAGCCAAACTGTGCAATAAATAAAGACATGTAAGTAAAAGCCATATCATTCACGAGCTGCTCATAGTCCATATCAATATAAGACGCAACTATAAGTGCTATAATTCCTGCAAAAATGCCAATTAATTGTGGAATTAAAATAGCATATAAAAAAACATGTGAACTGTCTTTAATGCTATAACTTACCTGCTTTTCTTGCTCCATAATAATCCTTTAATAAAAATGTTTAATATACTTTTTAGTATATATTAAGTATGGGTTTTTAGCAAACAAAAAACACTTAACAAACTACTTGCTAAGTGTTTTATTTTAATTATTTTTGTTTTTGATTGTCTTCTTTTTTACCTAAGGTTAACTCCACTATTTTATTGTGCCCTTGTTGCAGGAATTTAATTTTTATATTGTCACCTTCTTTATAGGAATAAAAATTGGTCTGAAACTGCCTCATTGAGTCTATGTTTTTTTCATCAATAGCTACAATAACATCTCCTTTTTTAAACCCTGCTTTTTCTGCTGGAGAATCTCCCGCCACATCTATTACGTAAACACCTTTTTTCCTCTTAGTTTTTTTATAGTAATAAGGTATTGACGCATCATAAGCAAACAAACCCATATATGCAGACTGGAAAGTGC
>LGVF01264142.1_pt1 | contig 18826 bp, 18 predicted proteins | sample 469901 | NCBI WGS metagenome assembly LGVF01 (sample SAMN03893561, study PRJNA290197) | marine sediment metagenome | material: sediment; isolation source: combined push core samples #3730, #5133, and #5579 collected at Hydrate Ridge | place: Pacific Ocean: Hydrate Ridge
ATAATATTTTATAATTAATATGTTCTCAAAAAACTTAATCCATAGATTGATTTTCTTGTTGAGACATTTTCAATAATATATCGTATTCTTCTGAAGTTAAATCGTTGTAATAAAAATTAACTGGATTAACTACTTTTTTGTTCTTATGAACTTCATAGTGTAAATGTGGACCACTTGACAAACCTGTATTACCAACATAACCAATAACTTCGCCACGTTTTACCTTTTGTCTTCTCTTCACATTAAACTCACTCATATGGCCATAAAGTGTTTCATAACCAAATCCGTGATCAATAACTATATGCTTACCATATCCTCCACTACTTATAACTTTTTTCACTACTCCATCGCCCGTTGCATAAATAGGAGTTCCTATAACTGCTGAAAAATCCATTCCAGCATGAAATTTTCTATACTTTAATATAGGATGCCATCTATAACCATAACCAGATGCCATTCTTTTTAAATCTTTGTTAGCTACTGGTTGTATTGCTGGTATATGTAAAAATAATTTTTCTTTATCCTTTGCTAGCGCTACAATATCATCTAGCGATTTAGATTGAGTATAAAGTTGTTTTGAAAGAATATCTAGCTTTTTACTACTTTCAATTACTAAATCAGAATTTTCGTAACCTTCAAGTTTTTTATATCTATTTATTCCACCAAAACCAGAATTACGTACCGCACTTGGAATAGGTTCTGCCTCAAAGTAAACTCTATATAATTTATCATCCCTATCTTGAATACCATGTAATACTTCTTCAGCCTGATCAATTTTTCTACTCAACAAATCATAGTTCAATTCCATGTTGTTAAGCTCTCTTTGAAGATATTTTTCTTTAGGACTCTCAACAAATTGATTTGCGAATAATACCAATAAGCCACCGAACAACAAAGAAGCTGTTAGAAATATTCCTGTATTTTTAATTCTACCCCATCTACTTTTCTTAATTTTCTTATAAGAAAGAGTTTCAGAATCGAAGTAATATTTTACTTTAGACATAAGTCTTAGTTTTGTTCTAAATTTTCACGATGTTTGCAATATAAAAATAAGCAAACTGGTGCAAAGATAAACATTTCAAATAAATAGATATTTAAACGTTACTATCATTACACCAAACACAATATACTCCATTGATTTATAGCTAATTACTAGTCGCAAAAAGATGAATTATTATTGTTTTTTTTGATAAATTTGTGTTTGCAAAAATTTAGAATGTAAGAACTTTACTATATGAAGGCTCAAGAAATAAGAAAAACATTTTTGGATTTCTTCCAAAAAAAAGAACACGAAATAGTTTCATCTGCTCCATTAGTTGTAAAAGATGATCCAACTTTAATGTTTATTAATGCCGGAATGAATCAATTTAAAGATTTGTTTCTTGGCCATGGAACACCAACATCAAAGAGAATAGCCGACACTCAAAAATGTTTAAGAGTTTCTGGTAAACATAACGATTTAGAAGAAGTTGGTGTAGATACATACCACCACACTCTTTTTGAAATGTTAGGGAACTGGTCGTTTGGTGATTATTTCAAAAAAGAAGCTATAGAATGGGCTTGGGAATTATTAACCGAAGTTTATAAAATTGACAAGAATAATCTTTATGTATCTGTTTTTGAAGGAGCAAAAGAAGAAGGTTTAGAGTTTGATCAAGAAGCATATGATCTTTGGGCAAAATTAGTCCCTAAAGACAGAATCATTAACGGAAACAAGAAAGATAATTTCTGGGAAATGGGAGCTCAAGGTCCTTGTGGTCCTTGTTCTGAAATTCATGTAGATATTCGCTCTGAAGAAGAAAAAGCTAAAATACCTGGTAAAGATTTAGTAAATCAAGATCACCCTCAAGTTATTGAAATTTGGAATCTTGTGTTCATGCAATTCAACAGGAAAGCAGATGGTTCTTTAGAAGATCTACCATCTCAACACGTTGATACGGGTATGGGATTTGAGCGTTTAGCAATGGTTATTCAAGGTAAAAAATCTAATTACGATACTGATATATTTACTCCAATAATCAATGTTATTGATGAATTTACAAAATTTCAATTTGGCGATTCGGAGGAAACAGATATTGCAATGCGTGTTATTGCCGACCATATAAGAGCGGTAAGTTTTGCTATTGCTGATGGACAACTTCCATCAAATAACGGTGCCGGATATGTAATTAGACGTATTCTTAGAAGAGCAATTAGATATGGTTTCTCAACATTAGATATTAAGAAACCATTTATGCATAAGTTAGTTGATATTCTTGTGATAGAAATGGGTGATTATTTCCCTGAACTAATAAATCAAAAGTCAATTATTAGAAATGTTATTAAAGAAGAAGAAATTTCTTTTTTAAGAACTCTTGAACTTGGATTAAAAAGAATTGATCAAATAGTAAAAGAAATATCTACAGATATTGTTGACGGAGCAAAAGTTTTTGAACTTTATGATACTTATGGTTTTCCTATTGATTTAACAGCTTTAATACTAAAAGAGAATAATCTTAATTTAGATATTGAAGGTTTCAATAAAGAAATGGAAAAGCAAAAATCTCGTTCGAGAGCTGCTTCACAAATTGATACTGAAGATTGGGTTATAATAAATGATGATGAGCAAACCGAATTCGTTGGATTTGACTCTTTAGAAGCTGTTGTTACTATATCTAAATATAGAAAAGTAAAATCTAAAAAAGATAGCTTCTATCAAATTGTATTAAATAAAACTCCATTCTACCCCGAAGGTGGTGGACAGGTTGGAGATAAAGGTGTTTTAGACTTAGGTAAAAAGACTATTTATATTGAAAACACTAAAAAAGAGAATAATTTAATAGTACATTATACAAAAGAGCTTCCAAAGAATATTGAAGGCAAATTTATTGCCAGAGTTAGTAAGGATATAAGAGAACAAACAACTGCAAATCACTCTGCAACTCACCTACTACATCATATATTACGTAAAGTTTTAGGTAACCATGTTGAGCAAAAAGGTTCATATGTAACACCTAACTCATTACGTTTCGATTTTTCTCATTATTCTAAGCTTACAGAGGATGAAATTGCTGATATAGAAAAACAAGTACATAATATCATACAAGCTCGTATTCCTTTAATTGAAAAAAGAGATGTATCTTCAGAATCAGCAATAAAAGATGGTGCTATAGCATTATTTGGAGAAAAATATGGTGATAAAGTCAGAACTATTCGTTTTGGAGACTCTATAGAGCTTTGTGGAGGTACTCATGTAAATAACACAAGTCAAATATGGACACTTAAAATTTTATCAGAAACTGCAATAGCATCTGGTATAAGAAGGATAGAAGCTGTTACATCTATTAGAGCTAGAGAACATTACAGATCGCAAATAATGTTATTAGAAGACATTAAATCATCTTTAAAAAGTAAATCTGACCCTGTAAAATCAATTATTAATCTTCAAGACGAAAATTCTAAACTTAAAAAACAAATTGAAGAATTAGTTAAGGATAAAACTAAATCATTAAAACAAAATCTTAAATCTTCTATAAGTGAAATTAATGGGGTGAAATTTATTGCAGCAAAAGTTGATTTGGATGCGGGTGCTATTAAAACTTTAGCGTTTGAACTCAATGGTGAAGAAGATAATTTATTACAAGTATATGGTGCTGATGTTAATGGTAAAGCTATATTAACAATAATGATATCAAAATCACTTGCCGAGGAAAAAGGATTAAATGCCGGACAAATGGTGAGAGAACTTGGTAAAGAAATTCAGGGCGGCGGTGGCGGTCAAGCTTTCTTTGCTACAGCTGGTGGTAAAAATCCTGCTGGAATTGAATCAGCATTAGAAAAAGCTAAAGACTATATTAAATAATAGATTCTATATTCAATTAACTAAAAAGAGGCCAAATGGCCTCTTTTTAGTTATATCGTTTATCTATACAAAGTAGCTTCATAACTATCTCCATCATAATCATACTTAACAACTATTTCATCATAATTATAATTTGAAGTACCACTTCCACTTATTGGTAGTCCATCTACAATTGAGCTTGTAATAGTTAAATCATGATCAAAAACACTAAAACTGGTGCTAATACTTGATCCTAAATTATGAAAGCCAAAAATTTTAATTTTATCACTACTAATTTTTTCAATCAATACCGTTGTAGCATCCTTTGACGAAATTTCTTTGTCACTATAATTCCAAGTACCCACGTATTCATCAGCAATATCACTACTAATATCATCTTCACTTACACAAGCAGGCAACGCAAAAACCAAAAAGGCAAAAAAGGAGATTCTCAATATTTTATCCATAGTATTATTATTTAGATTCTATTATCATTATTACAACTAGCTAACCTATGTTCGACGAGAGGTTTTAATAATGCCAAAAAAACAATATTTATTTAATATTGAAGTTATAAAAAACATAAAATAACTTAAGTAAACTATAACATATTTTATACCAATATGTTCATTTTAGGAATTTAAGCCGACAACCATGTTTTAAAACATGATTTTACCCTGTAATAAATCACTTCAGATAATGTCTAAATACTTCTTTTTATTTGTAATTATTATAAATAATAAACGAACATGATTACCGACATATTACATGAAGAGTTTTGTCAGCAACAAACAAGCTTAGAAGTATTCTAAATAAAAAACAAAACCTCTTTTCCCTTATATCTAAAGGCTTTAGAGATTTCAACATGTCTTCTTTTTAAAAATCACAGCGATAAGTGATTAATATCACTATATCGGTATGCTAATAGAAATATTTTTGTATTAAGATAATTAGAAAGGTATATATCTTAATTAATCATCTTAAAAAAACAAAATTAACATCAGAAATTAAAACACCGAACTGATGAGTAAAAATGTAAATAGAAGAGAGTTTATAAAGACTTCTGCAATGGGCACAGGTGGCGTACTAGCTGCTTCATCTATGTTCACTTGGGTTCCAAGTTTCTTGGAAAATTCAGTAACTCCTTTATTAGAATCTCACGCAGAAAGAACCCCAACAATTTGTGAAGTTTGCTTCTGGAATTGTGCTGGATGGGTTTACAAAGATAGAAGCGGAAACATCCAAAAAATTATTGGAAACGACAACGATCCAAACTCAAATGGACGTTTATGCCCTAGAGGTACCGCAGGAGTTGGAATCTACAACGATCCTGACCGATTAAAAAAACCTATGCTACGTGTTGGTGAACCTGGAAATCAGGAATTCAAAGAAGTAGAATGGAACGAAGCTTTTGATTTCATCGTTAAAAAGATGAACAAAATCAAAGAAGAGCACGGACCTGAAGCTATGGCTTTGATGCACCACGGTACAGCCGGACCACACTTCAAACACTTATTCAAATCTTTTGGTTCAAAATCTGAAGCTAAGCCAGCTTCTTCACAATGTTTAATTACTCGTGAAGCAGGATTTATTAATACCTATGGTGCTGGACTTGCATCACCTGAACCTACAGATGTAAAAAACACTAAATGCTTGGTTCTTATTGGGAATCACGTTGGTGAAAACATGCACAACGGATATGTACAAGAAGTATCGAATGCTATTGATAGAGGAGCATCAATTATTACAGTTGACCCTCGTTTTTCAACAGTAGCAAGTAAGTCTAAATTCTGGCTACCTATACGTCCTTCTACTGATATAGCTTTGTTATTATCATGGATGCATGTAATTATATATGAAGAATTATACGATAAAAAATACGTTGAACAATACGTTTACGGTTTTGATGAGTTAAAAGCTCACGTTGCAGGATACACTCCAGAGTGGGCTTATACTAAAACTGATATCAAACCAGAAGAAATCCGTAAATCTGCTCACGAAATGGCTAAGGCAGCTCCTGCTGTTATTATTCACCCAGGACGTCACACAGCATGGTATGGTGATGATACTCAACGTATGAGATCAATAGCTATATTAAACGCTCTTTTAGGATCATATGGTAAAAAGGGAGGGTACTATTTCCCTGAGAAAGCAAAACTTCCAGGATTCCCTCACCCTGAATATCCACATCCACATTGGACAGCTTCAGATTTAGCTAAAAAAGACGGATATAAAGGTGCTATTGCTGGTATTACTAATGTAATTCGCGAAGCATCATTACCAGGAGCTAAAGAAAAATATGGTCACGAATATAAAGGTTGGTTTGTAGTTGCTACAAACTTAATCCAATCTATGCCAGAAAAGGAGAAGACAATTAAAGCTCTTCAAAACCTAGATTTAGTTGTTGTAGTAGATACTATGCCAATGGAAATTACAGGTTATGCTGATGTTATTCTTCCTGAGACAACTTATTTAGAAAGATATGATGTGGCGCGTGTTGCACAAAATCGTGTTCCTAACGTTGCACTTCGTATGCCTGCTGCAGAGCCTAAATGGGATACAAAACCAGGTTGGTGGATTTGTAGAGAACTAGGTTTAAAACTTGGTCTTGAAAAATACTACCAATGGGAAACTTATGAAGAAGTACTTGATTGGCAATTTAAGCAAATAGGTTCTTCTTTAGAAGAAATGAAAGAAATTGGAGTAAAAGTTTTAGATAAGAAAAAGAAACTTTACTTAGATGATGGAGAAGATTATTTCTTCAACACAAATACTGGAAAAATTGAGCTTTACTCTACTGATTTAGAAGCAATGGGTTACGATCCAATGCCTAAATATACTGAACATGCTCAACCAGAAGATGGTTTCTATAGATTAATATACGGTCGTGCTCCTATGCACACATTTGGACGTACTATTAATTCGTCAAACATGAGTGACTTAATGGATGAAAACAATATTTGGGTTAATCCTAAAGTTGCTAAAATCTGGGATTTTAAATCGGGTCAAGAAGTTTGGTTGAAAAACCAAGATGGTGTTATTTCTAGATTCCCTGCAAAATTAAGGGTTACTGAAAGAATAAGACACGATTCTATTTTTATGGTACACGGATTTGGACATACCAACAAAAAGCTAACAAGAGCTTATGGTAAAGGTATTGCTGATTCTGATTTAATTACCAGCGTAAAAATAGATCCAGTTACAGGAGGTACCGGAATGCGCGGAAACTTTGTAACGTTTTTAACTGAAAATCCACACAAAAAAGAGCAAGTATAATGAGGTATGCAATGGCAATGGACACAAACTTATGTGTCGGATGTGCAGACTGTGTAGTTGCATGTCAAACTGAGAACAATGTTCCAGAAGGATATTGTAGAGATTGGATAGTAGAGAATGTTGATGGTACTTATCCATTACTTGATCTAGAAATCCGTTCAGAAAGATGTAATCACTGTGAAGATACACCTTGTGTTAGAACTTGTCCTACAGGTGCTAGCCACGTAATTGAAGGAGGAATTGTAAAAGTTACTCACGAAGAATGTATTGGTTGTGGTGCTTGTATAGAATCTTGTCCTTACGATGCTCGTTACTTCCATCCTGATGGATATGTTGATAAATGTACTTTCTGTGATCACAGAGTAGAAGCTGGAGATACTACTGCTTGTGTATCTGTATGCCCTACTGAAGCTTTAACTTTTGGAGATTTACACGATTCTGAATCAAAAATTTCTAAACTTCTTGCTACAAGAAAATATAAAGTTTTGGCCGAAGAAGCAGGTACTAAACCACAACTATATTTCTTAACGTAATAAGCCATTAGTTATTGGTAATTAGCCTTTAGCTATAAATTTTATACAATATAATTAATAAGGCAAGCTATTAGCAACGGCATCAAGCCAAAGGCTATAAGCTAAAAGCCAAAAGCTTATATAAAAATGAAAGAAAGATTATTCACAAGCGGTAGAAACATGCTAGATATCGATCCGGTATTACATGCATGGCACTGGGAAATCCCAGCCTACCTTTTCTTAGGAGGTTTGGCAGCAGGATTAGTATTCTTCGCATCCTTTTACTACTTAAGAGGAAAAGAAGATCAAATGTCAACTGCAGTAAAAATAGCACCATTTATTGCTCCTATAGCAATTGTAGTTGGTTTGATATTTTTATTATTAGACTTGAAACATAAACTATATTTCTGGCAGTTATATACTACTATCAGATTAGACTCTCCAATGTCGTGGGGAGCATGGACACTAGGTGTAATAATGCCATTATCAGTAATATGGCCATTACTTTACCTTGATGATTTAAAAAAATATTTTTGGAATAAAAATATTGTTATTTACGAAATAATAGATTGGCTCGAGAGACTTATCAATGATTTTGACATAGTCAAATCTATCATGAGTTGGCTAAAGGAAAATCAGAAAGCAATTGCGTGGGCAAATATTATTTTATCGGTAATTCTCGGTGTTTATACCGGTATTTTATTGTCAGCATTTAATGCTCGTCCGTTATGGAACACAGCAATACTCGGGCCTTTATTCTTAACTTCAGGTATATCTACAGCAGCCGCAACAATTATGTGGATGGCAAGCGATCACTATGAAAGAATACGTTTTAGTAGAATTGACTTATGGTTAATCGCAGTTGAACTATTCCTAATAACACATATGTTTATGGGACTTACTGCTGGTACTCAAGCCTCAGCCGAAGCTGCAGAACTATTTATGGGAGGACCATACACCGCTATATTCTGGATAGGAGTAGTAGCAATGGGGTTACTATTACCAGCAACACTAGAAATAATGGAATTAATAGGATATAAAGTACCTATTGCTATTCCTGCTTTTCTAATCATTGTTGGAGGTGCATTGTTTCGTTTTGTAATGGTTGATGCAGGTCAATTATCGAAATATTTCTTCCAATAAAACTAGAAATAAAGATGTCTTATACACAACAAAAATATATGAATCCTTATGTAGCCGGAGTGCTACTAGGATTAGTAATAACAGCTTCGTTTGTAATAACTGGACAAGGTACTGGAGCAAGTGGTGCTTTCAAGGATATTATAGCTGCCGCAGTTGTAAAATTCACTCCTGAATTTGCTGAATCATCAGCTTTCTTTAGTCGATATGTAGGTGCTGAGCATTCGCCAGCAAAAGCATGGTTGGTTTTTGAAATACTAGGAGTTATTGTAGGAGCAATTTTATCTGGAGCATTAGCAAACAGAATTACTCTTAAAGTAGAACATTCACCAAAAATAACTTCTAAAACTAGAATTATTATGGCTATTGCAGGTGGATCTCTTTTCGGATTAGGTTCTCAACTTGGTAGAGGTTGTACTTCTGGAGCTGGATTAAGTGGTATGGCAGTTATGTCAGCTTCTGGATTCATTGCAATAGGTGCAATATTCGGAATTGGTTATGCTTTTGCATGGGTCTTTAAAAAATATTGGGTATAAAAAATGTTGAATCGATAAACTGTTGAACTGTTGAATTGAAATACATGATAACAACTCAACAACTAACCGACTAAACAATTAAACAAAAAAATTATGTCACCACTAATAACACCAGGAAGTGAATTTGACCTAATGTGGGCATTCATTATAGGTATAGGATTTGGTTTCTTACTAGAAGCTGCAGGGTTCTCTACTTCCAGAAAACTTGTAGGATTGTTCTACGGATACGATTTTACAGTTTTAAAAGTATTCTTTACAGCTGCAGTAACAGCTGCTACAGGCTTATTACTTCTTAATCATTTTGGAGTAGTAGACTTCGGAGCAATTTATGTTCCTACAACTTTCCTTTGGCCAACACTAGTAGGAGGAGCAATTATGGGACTAGGATTCCTGCTCGGAGGGTTTTGCCCTGGTACCAGTGTCTGCGCAGCAGCAATTGGTAAATTAGATGCATTAGCATTTGTAGGAGGTTTAGTTTTAGGTATTTTATTCTATACTTTAACTTTTGAATCTATTTGGATGGAATTCCGTCAAACTTCAAACTTAGGTGTACTTCTTATGTCTGATGTTATGGGAGTTTCTTACGGTGTTTCTGTATTGATTTTCTCAATAATTGCAATAGCAACATTCTTACTTGTGAGTAAAATCAAAGAGAGAATAGCTGATGTTGAATACTAAACAAATAAAAAGATGAGAGTTAGAAAAACAATTTCTGCTACAGTTCTTATTGCTACAGGTGTATTTCTTGCATTTACAGGACTATATGTTCCTAAGGAAGAAATAGCACCAGAAGATCTTGTAAGAACACTAGAACGAAACGAAAATTATTATAGTGTTGATAAAGTTGCTGAGCAACTAATATCTAAAGACCCTTTGCTACAACTTGTAGATGTACGATCTGAAGAAGAGTTTAATAAATTTTCCTTATCAGGAGCAATCAACATTCCTTTAGAAAAGATTTTAGACGAAGCTAGTGGCGACTATGTAAATCAAGAAATATATAATACAGTTTTTTATTCCAACGGTACTACTGATGCACTTGTTGCATTAATGGTAGTTACTCGTAAAGGGTACAAAAACAATTACGTAATGAGAGGTGGTCTTAACGAATGGGTTGAGAAAATTTTACGCCCAAAACACGAAGGAAACTTTGATGTAGAAAACGATGAACTATATCAGTTCCGTAAGGGTGCTCAAGCATTCTTCGGTGGAGGTAATGTTGCACCTGCTGTTGATGCATCGGCTCCTAAGCCAAAGAAGAAAGCTGTAAAACGTAAGAAAAAAGCCGTTTCTGGTGGATGTGGGTAGATTAGCTAATAGTTTACAGCTCACAGCTCACAGTCGATATGCGTTAAGCAAATGGCTAAAAGCAAAAGGCTATAAGCTCAAATAAAAGATATGAAAAAATTAAGTAAAATATTATTATTTCTAGTCATTGCCACTTCGTTTACCAGCTGTAAGGAAGAGGTAAAACAAGACTATGTTCTTACACCAGAGGAGATATTAAATTTCTATGTAAATGGTGGAAAAACAAATTCAAAGTTCGCTTTAAGTGAAGAGGAATTTGCTGACATCGTATTTCTAAAAGATACTGTAAACTATCAATTTATTGATGTGCGTAGTGCTCATAAATTTATTGAATCACACTTACCTCAAGCTGTGAATATTCCTTTATCAAAGAAATTTCTTTGTAATGAGAATATGCAACAACTTAATCAGGATGAAAAAATATTGATACTTTTTGGTGAAAATTCTTCGCAAGCAGTAGCAACATTTTTACTTCTGAAGCAACTAGGTTTTAAAAATCTTAAAGTGGCTCTTGGTGGTTGTAAATATGCCAGATATTATTTGATGAATAATTTTGGAATGTTAACTGGAGTTTATAACGATGAATTTCCTCGTTACAACTATGCAAAAATAGTTGCAGAAACTGCTGGAGCAGGAAGTGTAACTCCAAGTTCATCGGCTCCAAAAGCTAAGAAAAAGTTAGTTAAACGTGAGAAAAAAGCCGTTTCTGGTGGATGCGGATAAATAAATGTTGGGAGTTTGAAGTTTGGTCTTTAAAGTTGAACACCAAACCTCAAACAACAGACTTCAAACAAATACATTTGATATGAAAAACATAAATAAAATATTATTATTTCTTGCGTTTGTAGCATCATTCACTAGTTGTAGCGATGATGTTTGTGTTCCAGGAAAAGGATTAAACGAGCTTACTGTAAGTAAAGAAGCAGTTAATCCAACTGAACTTACTCATAAATTTATCAAAGCTACAGGAGAATTTGTAGCCACAAACAGCCCAACAATTATTTCGGCTGACGAAGTTTATGAAAACTTAAACGATTACTTAATAATTGATTTAAGAGATAAAGATACATATGCCGAAGGCCATATCAATGGAGCATTAAATGCTAAATTGGATAGTTTAGTTGAATTTATGAAAATAAATGTAGCAGCTAATGCATATAGAAAAATTGTTTTTACTTGTAATACAGGTCAATCAGCAGCATTTGCAGCTGGTGCACTTCGTACTATTGGTTATAACAATGTATTTTCAATGAAATATGGTATGAACGCTTGGAGCAACGAAAATACTAACTACTGGTCAAATGCTGTTTCAAATAAATATGCTAACAAACTTGAAACTAAAAATAATCCAAAGCAAAAAGGAGGAAATCTTCCTGAAATTAAATCAGAAAGACAACTTGCTTCTTCAATTTTAGAAGAAAGAGCCAAAACTGTATTTAAGCAAGGGTTTAAAGTTGCCAGAATTAAAGCTGAAGATGTTTTTGCAAATCCATCTAGTTTTTATATTGTTAGTTACTGGCCAAAAGACCGATATAATAAAGGTCACATAAAAGGTGCTGTACAATATTCTCCTAAAAAAGATTTGAGATTGGAAGGTGATTTAAATACACTTCCTACGGATAAAACAATAGTTGTGTATTGTTATACTGGTCAAAATTCAGCAGCAACAGTAGCGTATTTAAGAATGCTTGGTTATGATGCTAAATCACTAACATATGGTGCTAATAGCTTTATGAATGAAACTTTAGTTAACAAAGGATGGGCTGGATTTTCATCTAGTGCTGTAGCTAATGCTTACCCTATGATAGAAAGTAAGAATCCTACAAGTGCAAAAGCAGCTGTTGCTAGTGCAAAAGCGAAACCAACGCAAAAGAAAAAAGTAGTAAAAAGAAAGAAGAAAGCAGTTAGTGGTGGTTGTGGTTAATAAATAGAAATATTTATTACATGGATATCGACTAATTATTAATAAAAAATAACAGTTGTAAGGCGGCTGTTTATTATTAGATAATATTCTAATAATCTTTATGCCTTATTGTATTGATTGACAGAAAAAACCACGTATTATACGTGGTTTTTTTGTTATTAGTATTTTTATAACAAAAAGAGTACATTAGCTTAACTATTTGAACACTATATAGTTATTGTTAACAAAATTCAGTTTTTATGAAAAAATTACTATTTATCGCATTGACTCTAATGATTTTTGTAGAAATTCAAGCTCAAGAAAAATCTAGTTCACCTACAATGTGGATTGGAGGAGAAGTAACCTATGGTTCATTATCTGATTTAGACTATACAGTTGGGCCAAGTTGGGGAATGATGTTAAATGAAAATATGGGTATTGGAGTTACTGCAATATATTCTGGTGGAGATAATGCTAGTGCATGGAGTGTTGAGCCATACTTCAGATATTACATACCCGTAGTTGATAAATTCTCTTTTTATGGTGATGGATTTATTGGATTTGGCGGAGGCGACAACGATATTGAAGATGAAGACAAAGGCGATTACAGCAGTACAAATCTTGGTGTTAAAGCTGGTTTACAATATTGGTTTACTCCAAAATGGTCATTAGCAGCTAGTACAAGTATTCTCGAATATTCTCAAAAGGATGATAAAGATGGAGAATTTGGAATTGGGGCAAGTTTTAACACAGTAAATTTCTCTTTCTTTTTCCATTTCTAATATATATTAAATAAAATATAATGAAGTCGCGCTATTAATTTGGCGTGGCTTTTTTGTTATATTGCAAATAAAAATGAATTCTATTGAAAATCAACTTCCCTACTACGCCGTAATCTTTACCTCTACAAGGACTGAAGGTGATAACGGATATTCTGCAATGGCTGAAAGAATGATGGAATTAGCTCAAAAGCAAGAAGGCTTTATTTCTGTTGATTCAGCACGTGAAGATATTGGTATTACAGTTTCATATTGGAAAGATTTAGAATCAATAAAAAGATGGAAAGAAAACTCTGAACACCGAATTGCTCAACAAAAAGGAAAAAGTGAATGGTATAATGAGTATTCTGTAAGAATAGCTAAAGTTGAAAAAGAATATAATTTTTAATCACACAACCGAATATGAAAATTAAAAATTACTTCTCAAAAGATGAAAACAAAAGAGCTGAGTTTATTTTCAATCTCATAGCACCACTTTATTCAAAAATGAATCATCAGCTCGGTGCTAATTATTCAAAAATAATTAAGATTTTGAAAACTAAAATTGATATCGAAGGATTGAAAGTTTTAGATATTGGCAGCGGAACTGGAGTTTGGAGCGCAGTGTACAAAAACAACGGCGCAAGCGAAGTTTTAGGTGTAGACTTTGCAGAAAAAATGGTAATTGAAAGTCAAAAGAATTATCCTGAGATTAATTTTATGGTTGCCGATGCCGAAAATCTTAATCAAATAAAAGATAACTCATTTGATATTGTAACAGCTTCATATGTTATACATGGAGTAACACAAGATAGAAGAGCAAAAATGCTATCAGAAATGAAAAGAGTTGCATCAAAATATATTATACTTCACGATTTCATAGGCAAAACGCCTTATTTCATCAGAGTATTGGAGTTTTTAGAAAGAAGTGATTATAAACATTTCAAACAAAATATTTGTAAAGAACTAAAAGCACAATTTCCAAAAGTAGAAAGTATAGAAATAAAGCATGGAAGTGGTTTATACTTAATTGAAGTTTGATAATGTAGTGGTGCAGAAACGCAGTGATAATGTAAAATCATATCTAAAAAAAGTAGCACTATTTAAAAAAAATGAGATGGAAACAATAAGAGAGGTTAAAATTGAAGACGCAAATGATATATTAGATATATATAATTATTATATCACAAATACCATTGTAACCTTTGATGAGGAAAAGAAATCATTGGATGATATTAAGCTAAAAATATCAGAAATTACAACTAAATATCCATGGTATGTAATGGAATATGATAATCATATTGTTGCTTTTGCATATGCAAGCCTTTGGAAAGATAAAAGTGCATATAACAAAAGTGTTGAAGCTACTGTATATGTAAAAGCTGAGCTTCACGGAAAAGGATATGGTAAAAAAATGTATAAAAATTTAATTGATAAACTTTCTAAAAATGGTTACCACTCAATTGTGGGAGTAATTAGTTTACCAAATGATGAAAGTATTAGACTCCATGAAAAGTTTAATTTTGAAAAAGTTGCCCACTTTAAAGAAATTGGAGAAAAATTTGGCAAGAAAATCGACGTTGGATGTTGGCAATTAATTTTATAGATTTATATAACTAAAATCAAAAACTATGTTTTCACATATCTTAAAGAAAATTGCTATTGTAAGTGTAACACTATTACTTTTCTCATCTGCATGCGATAAAAAACCATGTTGCGAAAACGGCGAATATGGTGTTATTAAAGATTTGACTGGTCTTGATGGATGTAGTTTTGTTGTGGAACTAAATAATGGAGATAAATTAGAAGTTATAAATTTTTCTGATTTTGATGTAAAAATAGAAAATGGCAATAAGATATCTATCAGCTACCACGAAGCAAATGATATGATGAGCATTTGTATGGTCGGTAAAATTGTTAAAGCTGATTGTATTTGTGAAGAATAATATTTTACAGTTATACTAATCATAATTAATAATAGGTACATTTAGATTAATGATAATTCTAACTTTAGAATAAGAAAATGATGTTTAGATTTGCATAGATTATCTATCAGAATTCTTATTTATGCCAAACTTCACAAAAACCAATCAATATTATAAATTTTGTTTCTACGGATTCCTCAAAAATCTTCGCTTTTTTGATGCATTCTTTATACTATTTCTTTTAGATAAAGAATTATCATACACCGAAATTGGATTACTATATGCAATCAGAGAGATTTTTATAAATATTTTTGAAATCCCATCAGGAATAGTTGCAGATACATATGGTCGAAAAAATGCACTAATGGCATCATTTGTGGCATATATTATTTCATTTATAACCTTCTACTTATCAACCGACTTTTGGCTATTTATGCTAGCTTTTATTTTATATGGAATTGGAGAAGCTTTCAGATCTGGCACGCATAAAGGTATGATAATGGATTACCTCAAACTGAATAATTGGTCGAATCAAAAAATAAACTACTACGGACACACTCGTGCTTGTTCTCAAAAAGGATCTGCTATTTCTTCTTTAATTGCTGGTATTTTAGTTTTCTTTAGTGGATCTTATCAAAATATTTTCTTATTCTCAATAATACCTTATCTACTTAATCTAATCTTAATTGGTTCTTATCCTAAGGAATTGAATTTATCATTGATTGATAAATCATCAAATAAAAAAGGAAAAATGAAATTAACTTTCAATAAATTTTGGGAAATAATAAAGAAACCAAACGTGTTGAAAATAATAAACACATCTGCTTTACATTCTGCTTATCTAAAAGCTGTTAAAGACTACATACAACCATTAATGGTGAACATTGCATTGATTATTCCTTTCCTCACAGATGTTGAACCTAATAAAAAAAATGGATTAATAATTGGGATTCTATATTTTGTAATTTACTTGCTAACATCAAAAGCTTCACAATTTGCGTCTGCAGTAGCTAGTAGTAAAAAGGATAATATTTCTTTTATTACAATTATAGCAGGGTTTACTTTTGGTATACTTAGTGGTGTATTTTTCTTCTACGATTTATGGATAATTTCACTAATTGCATTTGTTGGTATATATTTAATAGAAAACATAAGAAAACCAATATTAACAGGTTTTGTTTCAGAGCATGTTCCAAACGAAATACTAACATCGGTAATGTCGGTACAATCGCAATTGAAAACTGTAATGACTGCTATTCTAGCTTTTACTTTTGGAGTTATTGCCGATTATTTTGGTATAGGAATTGCATTTGTAATAACCAGTGCTTTTTTACTAATATCAACTTTAATTTTAAGCAAACTTAGTATTGCTAAATCAAAAGCAACTTAAAAAGTTATATTTGCCAATATGCCACCTATAAAAAATAAAATATCAAAGCTTCTAAGTCTCATAATGCTATGGGTTACTTATGCCACTGCACAAGATATTCCTAAATATATTTTTGATGCTGATGTTAGCGTTTATAAAGATGGTATTGAATTAAGAAATGCTTGGGCTGGAGGATTAAATTTCATCCAAATAGAAAGCTTTGATTTTAATAATGATGGGCTAGATGACTTATTAGTTTTTGACAGGTCAGGTAATAAAATAATGCCATTTATCTGTCATAAAGAAAATAATACTATTCACTATAAATATGATGCTTCTTTTGCTTCATATTTTCCAAATGTTATTAATTGGATAAAATTAATAGACTATAACTGCGATGGGAGAAAAGATATTTTTGCATATAATAAACTTGGTATAGAAGTTTGGGAAAATAAAAGTACTGATAATAGTATTGAGTTTGAAGAAGTAATTTTCGAATATAATTTATCTAATGGAACTCAATATCTAAAAGCTATAAAAACTGATACTGGAGGTGATTACGATACAAACCTCAGCATTATTTATCAAGATATCCCTGCTATTGTTGATATTGATGGAAACGGAAGTATTGACATATTAAATTTTGGATTAGGAAGTGCGATACCTGAGGGATCGACAGTTGAATTTCATAAAAACACTAATCCATGTGGTCTAGATTTTATAAGAGAAACTGTTTGCTGGGGTGGATTTGCCGAAAACTATACAAATAACTCAGTTTCTTTAGAAGTTTGCTCGAAACCAACTTCTGGTAAAAAGAAATCAATAAAAATGCATGCAGGATCCTCTTTACTTGTAAATGATTTCAATGGAAATGGATTACCAGATATGCTTATCGGAGATATTACTTTTGAAAATGCCACAGTTGTTTTCAATGATGGAGATATTGATAATGCGTGGATGACTGATATGGATGATAATTTCCCAAACTACTCCACTCCTATTCAACTAGAATACTTTCCAGGATTCTCTATGATAGATATTGAACAAAATGGAAAGATGGACTTAATAGCTAGCCCTGCAATTAAAGGATCACAAAATACAAATAGTGTTTGGCGATACAAGAACACATCAAATACAAAAGAGACACATTTTGAATTAGATAATAAAGCGTTTTTACAAGATGAAATGATAGATGTTGGTGAGGCATCTAATCCTCATTTATTTGATGTTGATGGCGATGGACTTTTAGACTTACTGATAGGTAACCATGGTTATTACAAAAATGGAGGTGGATATGAATCTAAAATATCATTCTACAAAAATAAAGGAAGTTTAACTCAAGCTAAATTTGAATTTATAGAAGATAATTATGGTAGTTTTGATCAATATAACTGGCGAAATATCTATCCAGCATTTGGTGATTTGAATGATGATGGAATACCAGATGTAATTATTGGTGAAATTGATGGTCTAATACATTATTTTGAAGGTAGCGGTAATGGAAATTATACTATCAAGCAATTTAATTACTTAGGAGTTGACGTTGGCAATGGTGCTATGCCAAATTTAGTGGATATTAATGATGATGGCCTTTTAGATTTGATTATTGGAAACAAAAAAGGAAATATCCATTTTTATATAAATTCCGGAACAAAAGCTGAATGTAACTTTGAGTTGCGCACTGAAAAATGGGGTAATATAGACCTATCAAGTATTGATGTACAAGGAGCATGGATGTCATGTGATATATTAAACCATCCTAAACATGGAAAACTACTAATTATTGGAACGCAGCCCGGAAATACCTATGCTTATAAAAATGTATCTATAGAATCTGATGTTACATTCGAACTTATCAGTGATAACTATTTCAATAATAATGAAGGTGAAAGAGCAACTATAGCAATAGGCGATTTGAATAATGATACATTTTCTGAAATCATTATTGGAAATATGTCAGGAGGGTTGAGACTGGCAATAGATGCAACCAAAATTAATGAAAATAAAAATAAGCTTATTATCTATCCAAATCCGGTTGATACTGAAAACTTTATCTATCTAAAAAACAAAGGTGATATCAAAAAATTAAATCTTGAAGTCTATGATATTTCGGGTAGGAAGATGTCTGTAAAAATACTTGAAGATAAAATTGATGTTTCTAACTTAAAAAATGGTTTATATATTCTTAGAGAAGAAGCGCATGGAGAATATATTAGCACTAAATTTATTATCATTAAATAAAAAATACTCCACCAATATTTATCGATAGAGTATTATAT
>LGVF01007467.1_pt1 | contig 18742 bp, 16 predicted proteins | sample 469901 | NCBI WGS metagenome assembly LGVF01 (sample SAMN03893561, study PRJNA290197) | marine sediment metagenome | material: sediment; isolation source: combined push core samples #3730, #5133, and #5579 collected at Hydrate Ridge | place: Pacific Ocean: Hydrate Ridge
GTCGAGGCTTGAGCTCGTTCCACTCGGCCCGGGCCGGTAGCGGCTCAGCCGTCTCAAAGGGTTGCGGCAGTTCGCCAGGGCCGGGCAAGCTCTGGGCTCGGGTGCCGGCAGGAATCTCAACCTCATAATCTTTTTCTAATGTAAAGGCCGGATAGACGCTGGCAGCCACACCAGGCCTCAGCTTGTAGCCCACCAGCCGGGCCAGCTCCAGAATAGAGCGGCGCTCAGTGGCGGTGCGAAGGTAACCCTCGTTGGCAATTCGCTCCTGGTAAAAGCTGAGGACGTCACCGACAACAGCCCAGGCATCCAGCAAAGCGATGGCCGGGTCTGTGGCGTTTCGCGTGGTCAGGCTGCGCAGAGGATAGATCCTTTTCTTTTCCTCGCTTCCCTCCTCAACCGGTACCTCTATATATAAGTCGGTAAGGCGCGCCTTCATCGTTGCCAGAAACGTGGCATGAGTGCCAACGCGGTAAGAGAGCGCGTCCAGGCCGGGCCGGTTGGCTGGCGGCATGGGGGTTAGTTTCTCCAGGCCTTCACAGCAGCCACAGAGTTCTTTCTTCATCGTCCACCTCCCATGTTTATCTGGAGCCGGCCATTTTCAGGTAAGCTGGGATCGTTGTCCAGCCGGGCGATCTCCAGCGGCCCAAGGGGCAGGATGCCATTTTCATCAATCTCCTGGTTAGGTCCCTCGTAAAGCCTTTCCAGCCTCATAACTGTAATACTCTCTACACCAGACACGGCCTGGGCGGCCGCTACCAGTTTGCTCAGGAGGATGCCCTCGCCAAAGGTCAAATTATCAGGATGGAAAAATCCGCATTGACCGCCTATCAGCGTTCGGTTGCTGAAGAGATCGAGTAGTGCGGCTTTTACATGGCCGCAGAGGTAGTCGGGCAGCACGCACACCGTCATCTCAATGTCCAGCGGGACGTAGTGCGCGGGCTTTACTGCCACGTCATGGCCGATGCGTCGATAGCGATACAAATGTCCCGCGATGTCGTCCAGCAAGTCCTGACTCGCTTCCACCTGACCCACTGGGTCAATCGCCACAAGCACCTCATACCAACTGCCTGTCCACCGGAGTGTGGCTGCGGCTCGTTGCACTTTGTCCTTGAAATCGCGCATGACAAGAGCGGCATAGTCGTCAGCGGTAATGGCACGCTGCAGCTCCCTACGGAAGGCATGCGGCGCAAACATCTTGACCTCGGCCAGCGGTTCGGGATCGGTCCCGCCCTCAGCAGGTAACGGGTTGCGTGGTTGCAGCGTCACGCCGCTCAGGCTGGTCTTGCGAAAGACGATGTGGGAAATCGCTTCAGCGCCGACGTTTCCGGAAAGGCCGTTCCCCATCCGGTAGTTGGCCGTAAATTCTGTCCCTGCTTCTGGCATCCTCCCTAGCTCATCATCTCCAAAGCGCAAATGAGCCCGCCCACAGTTGTCCATCTCGACCACAAAGTGGCGATCCTGGCTGTGGCTTCCCAGCAGGTCCCGCTGAGCAGCCCATATCGTTTCCACAGTACTGACAGGCGTATGGCAGGTACCGATCAGTTTTACCTGCGGCAACGCCAGGCGTGGATCCTGGTTAAAGATACAGGAGGCAGGAGCGTCCATCGGGATCGGCTGGCTAAAGGTAAGCGGCGCAAGCTTCAGCACCGGCCGGAATCGGGCAGGCACCGTCTCAACTTCTGCCGGACGACCTTCGCCCTCGCATACGGGAGTTGTCGGCTCTGCGGGTACAGTCCCAAGGCCCTCATCCTCGTCTATACGCCGGCCGTGATCTACCAGGATAACATTGCCACGGGCAACGCTGATGTCCTCGATCAGTTCACACTCCGGCGCGGGTCCAATGGCTGAAATACAGAGCGGGAATGGTAGCGCGTCTTCTTCTGCCCAAGTAATCTCCAGCGCTGGTTGCTGGTAGAGGTTATCAATAGTCTCCTCGACTCTGGTTAAGCGCACAGCGTGGCGATGGGTCGGGTCGGCGTCGGCCTTATTGCCGGTTTTCGGACCGATTATCTCTTCAAAAATGAGGATGTCACCCACTTTGAGGTGATGAAGCCTGCGCTCCGGTTCAGAAGGCTCGGGTAGTAGCCCTTTTGGCGGCTCATACTGTTGTGCCGTCTCTTCGTGCACCTCCTCTTGCGCATCGGATTCTTGAGCAAGTATCGGTACCCATTCGTCTCTCAATGTGGCAGCAGTCGCGCCCCGGGGCAGGCAGCACTCCCGGTCGCCCCAGGTGTAGAAGTGGATCTCATTGTGAGCCGAGTATAGATGAACCGGCTCTTCAGGCTTTTCGACCAGTGGCTCGAATACCTCGTACTGGCTCTGTGGGATATTTCGCAGATCGTCCCAGGTGAGTACACTGCCGCTGAACGGAAGCGTATCGTTGGCGCCCGTAATAAAGGAGATTGTATCCGGCTGCAATGGTATATCAGTATCTGTCGCCACGTACACCCAGGCACGGGCATTACAACCCTCGTGCATATGATAATCCACCAGGCGGGCATGTCGGCGGACGGAGATACGCTGGCGGGCCGTGTCCAGGTAGACCTCGGTGGCAACGGCGTCCTGGTAATAACTGAGGTGATCACCGACATAGGCCAGAAGTTCTACCACGGCAACACCCATGTCGGGCACGTGGCGCTCCTGCCAGTCCGGCATGATAAGGGCCAGCCGGTCCAGAATCAACTGGCGGAAGCTGGCATAGTCTTTGGCCAGGTAATTGATCTCCGGTTCGGTGTATTCCGGCGGAGGGCAGATCTCCTGTTGCTTACAATCCAAATCGCTCGGACATCCTGCCTTGAAGCTGAACTCGAGGCAGCCGTAACGTGGATCCATGCCGGGGAACGGCCGATCTGTCGGTCGGCCATCCTGATCCAGATCGACTATGCACATTGTATACGCAGAGAAGTCACCCGGTTTGTTAACGGTTACAATCATGCAATCGTCTCGCTCAGGATCATCCTGATAGCACATCCTGAGGTCAACGACACGGATGTCGCGGATTCGCCGGCCGCCTCTGATGCGCACGTTTTCTTTCTCGATCTCTTCGGGCGCTTTGCCCAGAAAGTAGACGGTCAGCCTAAGTTGGTCGTCACTCACTTCAAGGTAGTCGAGGCCATTTAAGCCCATATCTCGGACTCTATGACGACGCTGTTTGTTTTGACAGGTCAATGTGGAATCGTTCATCACGTATTACTCCGCTCAAAGGTTTCTGTGCGGCCTTCTCCTGTGCGCCGTACCGCATACTGCACCACCACGCGCAAGGTTGCATCCTCACACGTTACGTCCAGCGCCTTCACCTCGATTAGGTCGCCTATCCATTGTTGCAGGCCGGCCTGGACAGTGTGTTGCAGCACGGCCGCCAGTTCAGGGCTGTTCGGCTCAAAGACCATCTGTGACAGGCCGCTGCCGAAATCGGGCCGGTTGACCCGCTCACCCGGGCTGGTGAACAAAAACTGTTCGATCATATCACGGATGTGGTCGTCATCACCGGTGAGGGCGGTGCGACCGCGGCCGTCAAAATGGAAAGGAAAGTCAATATTCATAACGCCTCACATTCCAGTGACCCTTGTTTGTGTTGCAATGATTAATAGCGGAGTCCCGTTTGGCGTGCAGATCGCTTGACTGTCAAATAACAACACTGGCATCCCGTTCGATAAAACACGCGTTGCTGCACTCACCCATTGTGCCGTAACACAGGGCATGGGATTGCCTGCCGGCGTAGTGAATGGACAGCCGGCCACTGTGTAAGGTGCGGGCTGTGTCACGATCGGCTGGCCGCTTACGGTTACACGTGGATTGGTCACTGTAGGCTGAGCCTGTCCAGCGTGTACACACTGAACCGTTGCACCAAGGTGAAGTAGAAAACCTGGCATAGAGATCTCCTCCTTAAATCGGGATCAGGTAATCACCAGCGCCCCGTTATTGATGGTAACCGACGGGCCGGCCATAACCAAACTAGCCCCTTTCCCGTTCTGAATGTAAATACCCGTATCATTCACAATGATCGATGCGCCAGTCGTACTCTTGAGCATAATACCACCGGTCGGGCCCGGGAGATCGCTGACCACAATGCTGTTCTGACCGGTGGTCTGTAGCACGATGTTGGGCGAGGCAGGCACACCGGCAAAGGCCAGGGCCGGTACTTCTGCCGCCAACCCCCAGAACCCACCTGTCCAGATGGGATAGTCAGGGTCACCCCCCTCGAATTCCATCCACACCCCTGAGCCGATGATGGGAAGAACATAAATTCCCATCTGCGGCCCGGCCACAGGAACACAGGGCATAGCCCAACTGGAGACGCCGAGACCTAACACGTCAGGGACTTGCACCATCAGCCTCCCTTTTCCAAGCGGGTCAACATTATTGATAACCATGCCACGATATTTGCCGTAAAACTTTCCGTCGTGGTTTCCGTCGCGGCTTGCATCGTCTGTATCAAGATCACTGAACGACCCACAGATGGAACTAGACATCTCAATCTCCTTAGACCGGTACGTTAGGCGTACTGGAAATGAGTGCGTTACGTGTAACGGTAAAGTTTTGTTTGTATTCACCTCGTTTGATATTGTGCGTGACGCTCTTTACAAAATAGAGACCGTCAAAGGCGTGTCCAGCTCCACGTACACCCACGAGTCCGCGTGCCTTGAGGACGCGCCCGTAGCGCAACACGTCGAGTGTGCCTGTGCCTGTAAGAATATCGGCCGATCTTGATGCCTCAGCCAAGCCGCGCAGAACTGCCCGGATTGGTGACATATTCGCCGTATTATACAATCGCTTGAAGCGCTTAGGTGGTGGAGAAAGCAAGCCTAATGGCGGGTTCAGTGGACTTATGTCCGGGATGGGAATCGGAATAGTGGCTTTGGTTTCTTCGTTCTGAATGTAAACAACAGGCATCTTTTTTCTTTGTCCGTCATAGGAAAAACTGAGCGATTCAATGTTCGTGTGGGCGTCCATGTTGGCATTGAGAGCTGGTTGGGGAACGCCCACCTTAATCTGCGGGCCCCAGTAAGCAATGCTAGTGCCAGGGGCAGGGCCTGGATCAATATAAAAGACGTACCCAACTTCCTCGGCCAGGTGCTTGATGTAGGCTAAATCCGTGCCGCGGTGGGTCGGGATCCGGTTCACTGGGATTGGAATATCGAGCATTACACTGGGGATGACAAGCGGGATTATCCCCAAGAAGGTGTATTTTGCGAGAATGGCCGCCACTCTGGCCGAGGGGGGCATGCAGGGATAGGGAATGCCAGTCATATCAATTAAATGCATAGCGGCACTGAGGTCTTCGCCAGTGATTGTCAGGGTAGATTGCCCCGTTTTGGCGTCGGGTGATAACTGCTGGTGGGTGATGACGCCGTCCATCAAGACGTGTGGCGTGCCTTTGACGGTGACGATTATAAGGCAACGGATGACCGGGCCAAGCTCACCCAACAACAGGACGAGTTCGTTCAGAACGGATTTAGTGCTCAATTTGAAGGTGAGTTGAAACCCATTGCAGCCGCCCGCGTCGTTACGCACTTCGACACTCGTCAAGGCGTCGATCACACTGCGCGGTACTGGCACCGGCACAGCCGGTCCCATCATTAGCGTCATCTGGATGTTGCCGTTAAGCATTGTTCGCTCCCGGTATGCCTTCGGGGAGGGTGATGCGCAGTTTTTGACCAATCTCCGCCAGCAAATCATTCGGCCACATGGCATTATTTGCATCACATATCCGCCAGAATTGCTCCGGGTCACCCAGGTAATGCGCCGTCACATTATCCATGCGGTCCCCTTCCACGACTGTGTGTTCCTGAAGCAAGTCAAACCTATCCGGTGGCGGTACAGACCGTCGCTTCAAACAGGCAATCGTCTTACCATCCGCGGTCTTTATCGTTGTTGTCTCGATGCGATAATACCGGCTCGTCATCGGAAATTTTTCAAACATTGCTGCACTCCTGTAAGTCCCCTGTCATCTATCAGCGACCAGCCATTCAGACGCCTGTAATCCCTAAATCGCTGAACTCGCCCCCCCTACTCATGTCCGCGAAGCGCTCCAGTTGCTGGTGATACGTCATGAAAAGATTGCCGCCCCGGTGATCAAAGCCCAAATCATTGACATTCAGCACGCGCATCCCCAGGCTGACTTTGGCGCGGATGGGGTTAAGATTGGGATCAAATGCCTCCTCCGTGATGCTGAACTCCGTCAGGCGCACCGGCAGTACCCGGCTTTTGCTCCACACAAACAGCGTCAGAGGCGATTCCACCGGCACGATCTCCAGCGTTCCAGATGCCGCCATCCTGTTGTTCGCGATGAGTTGATTGCTGTCGGGATACACAATCATCTCCAGCGCCGCCAGTTGAGGATAGATGCCATACTGCTTGACAGTTGCATTTTGATCCGGAAATTCAAGCTGATCGGCCGCGTCGATTTCGGCTTCCAGCTTGTAGGTTTCCTGCGGTGGCCCGGTGACACGGAGTGCTTCAGCACGATTCTGGCTTTCGCCGCCTGCGCTTTGCATCTGGAGCGTCCGCGTCAGCGTGTCCGGATTGTACTGCAGCGAGATTATGCGCTGCACGACGCCTGTATTGGCGTCGAGTAAGACAATGCCTCCTTTGAGGAGGCGGGGTGAACGTGGGAAAGTGGTCATTGGACATATCCTCTCTAAAAACCTTACCACATAGCTCCGCCATTGAAGATAACGGCCGTGGGGACACGTACCTTGGCAGGCTCGCCAAGCATGCCAGCCCGTGACCCTGGAATACCACCGGCACCGGTCATGACCTGCGCTCCTCCGAAGATCGGTCCGGCGCTGACTTTCCCCCCAATTCCCCATAGGAGCGGAGAGTTCGGATTCCACCAGTCGAGGCGATGCAGGGATGCGGATAGATCAAGCTTGAACGCCGGTAGTTGGCCAGGGGTGGTGTCACCCAGGTAGGTATACGACAAGTCGCCGCGGACGGCCGAAATGCCCGATGACTCCCCCGAACCGGTGACAAACGACAGCGCGGCTGCAGCGCTGAACTTGTGGCGTTTGCCAGTCTCCACAGCGGCAAATGGGGTGACCCGAAGGGCCCAGCCTGCACAGGGAGCACCCTTCTCCTGGCCAGGGGCAAGAAGATCGATTTCCTTCCAGTCCAAGTACGTGGCGGTAAAGCCGATTTTTTTGAAGAACTTGCCGCTGGCGCCGCTGTAGCCATAGCCGCCCTTCAGGAACCACGAAGTCAGCTTTTGGCCTTCGTTGTCTGTGGGGCGGTAGGTACTCCCAGCCTCTATCAGACCTATGTGGCCCTTTGCACCAAAGATCGCACCGCCTTTGAGCTTCGACTCAGGTAGCTTGCCAGTCTGCTTCATGGTAGTTGTAGGGTCAAGTTCATCGAAAGTAAACCAAATACTACCTTGCCAGTCACGATATTTCTGCAGGTTGCCTATGTCCTCAGCGCTAAGATTCTCGCGCATGGGCGGCAGGATGAACTTGGGCAGGTTGAGCGTGAGTCCGAGCTTGAGTTCACTGCCCGGTTCGTCGACACCCGTGCTATCCTCGGCTGTCAGGCCAGAAGGAGTTCCCTTACCGGCAAAGGGTGCTGCGGCGAATGCCGGGTGGGTCTTCAACTGCAGCGGCCCGATGTCGAAGAAATCCGGTGCCTTAAGCTGCTCCTTGAAGATTTTCCCGATCATCCAGGTGGCCAGAGAGGTGTGTTTGCTCCACTTTGCCGGGGTGAGTTCACCTGACCCCTCACTGGGTTCCTTCACCGCCTGCACGGTAGAATATACTCCTTGCGCGAGCAGACCCAGAGCTACGACGCTTGCCACGTGGCTTTTCAGGCGTAGGGTGAACAGATCTGATGAGAGATAGTCGTCTATGCGCAAGCCAACGATGCGGCTGATACCGTCCATGATCACATCTTCGGTCGGCGTAATGGGCTCCAGCACCTCGGTGTACTTTTTCCACGTCTCCAGGCTCTTGCCGAAATCACCCTCGGCTTTCTCCCCGCCGATTCCCCCCGCTGCCTGCGTGATCGCATTGAGCCAGGTGAAAAGCGCTGCTCCTTCCGTCCCTTTCAGACGGAGTTCCAGCTTCTCCTTCTCGTTCAGCTCTTTCGATATTACGTCTTTCCAGACGTCGACCAGCAGAGGGTAGGCGAGCAGGTCGTTCCACTTCCAGGTCAGCTTCGCTGGAGAACGTATGGGTTCGGCGGGCGGCTTTGTGGGAGTTCTTGGCACGGTCTTCGGTTCGGACCCGGCCGAGTCTGGTGCGCGGCTCAGGCGCTTGCCGGCCGACTGTGGCTGGAGGTCGTCTTCGACCACATGCATTAATTCGTGTGTCAGTAACTGCAGCCCGGCAGCCGTCCGGGGCGTATACTGACCCGGTCCGAAAACCACGTTCTGCCCGACAGTGTATGCCAGGGCGTTCACAGCTCGTGCCGATTCGGCTGCCTTCGCGTTCGTATGCACACGCACGTGGCTGAAATCGTGGCCAAAGCGCGGCTCCATGAAGGCGCTAGTGGCTGGATCAAGCGGGTAGCCGGGCGAGCGGAGCACCTTGTGCACGATGGGCGGCACCATGGCAGGTTCGGCCTGGATCGCGGCATGTCGCTGCAACACACCGTTACGTATTGGCGTGTAGGCTAGCACGGGTACTTTCTTTGATCGTGCTGTAGTTCGCTCATTCATTCTTCACCTGAAGAGCAGTGTCGAATACAAGAAAAGCCACTCCACTCGGGAAGACACACTTACGGTGCTTCAGCAGTCATAGAATAAGAAGCTGAACCGCGTGGTGTCCCAACGGACTCTTCGAACATACTCAATTCCCGATGTTCGTTCCAAAGTTCGCCCACATAATCACAAATGTTTGGCGTGTCGGATGGATTGGTCCAGAGGTCTCTGTAAAAATAATATCCCTGTCGATTTGCCTGGAGGTCAGCACGAGACAAGACACCGGTCGTGGCGCGGCCGTAGATGCCCTCAGAGTAAAACCAAGGAATGAAGTCCAAGCTCTTGATCCATTTGATGTCCTCATCACTCAGACTGTGCTCGAAGCCTTCCAACCAGTTCCCGAATTCGCCCCTATATGCCGAGGCAATTAAGTCGGTGTAGTATCCAGAGGATAGTTCAAATTCCGGCAGTTCGCGTCCCTCTTCGCCCTCGAAAATGAAAGGAAGTGTTGGAAGATTCTCGAATACTCGGTTGCTAAGCCGGGCAAGGAGGTTTTTCTTCTCTTCCAGATCCATCCCTTCGACTCGAGCACGGATTTTTTGCCCTAAGCGGAAGTACTCGTAGCCTTGCTGGAAGAAGTGCCCAATCTTATCAGTACCCACACAAACGCCGCACAGGTTGATTACCGGTGCGACAAATATCTTCCCCGCGGCCCAAAGCGCCGTCCTCGTCAGAGGGTCTACCGGCCACATCAGTGTTCCTGCGTAACGTGATTCGCTTAACTTGATGTGGCGAACCTGGGTCTCAGGCAGGTTGGCAAGTCTTTTCTCTGCATTTGTTACCGTTCCCCCTGTACCTAACTCCTGATAAACAGCGTTGACGATATGGATTGCATCCTTCTCTGAAACCTTTCTCGCCTTGGCGATCCACTTGTTAATTGTGCTGCTGCCGTCGCGAAGTGGTATACCGCCAGAAGGAAAACAGTATTGTGGGTTGTCATCCACCTCAGCTCGTTGGATCAACCCACGGTTTTGTACGGGCGGGATCGGCCTCTGAATCCGCTCGCATGAGGCAGGAGTCTGCGAAGGGGAGGGGTGGGCTACATAAATAACTTGGTCAGCGATATGGTTTGCCTCTCTTTCAAATGGGGTATCTGCTTTTTCGACCTCCAAGTCTGTCAACGGTGTTGTTGCTTTAACTGTTTTCTGCTGGATTATGTGTACGAGTTCATGGGCCAGGAGTCTCTTGCCGGCCGTATTGTAGGGAGCATAATTTCCTGCCCCGAGCACAATATCATGTCCCACCGTGTACGCCTGTGCATTGACCGCCCGCGCCGAATCGGCCGCCCGCGCACCCGTATGCACCCGCACCCGACTGAAGTTATGCCCAAAGCGAGGCTCCATGTAAGCGCGCGTGGCAGCATCAAGTGGCTGACTGGGCAAGCGCAACACGTCGTACACGATGGGCGGCACCACGGAAGGTTCAATATGGTTCGTGGAACGGCGCTGTAAGACAGACCGCTTCAAACGATCCTCGTCACCCTCGGCGGCCAGACTGGCCGCTCCGGCGGACGGTCATTTCCGCTGGATCACTCCGGCCCTCACGGGAGTGAAAGAGTGTGCCGGAGTTAATGGCCGCGTATTTGCTCTGGCTTGTAATCGTGTGCTCATCGGTTCAATCCTCCATACACCGCTTGCGCAATCTGCCTTCCCATGTGTGCTGGGTCGCTTTCACCCGTCAGTTGGATGGCCCCACCATGCACATAAGGAACCTCCCTCCGCCCAAACATACCGGAACCCGGCCCGTCCGCAGTCAACATCCGCATCAGTTCTGTCTCAACAGCGGCCTGGAGCAGCGGCCGCTGACCATACGGAACGGATATCCCATCCAGGATCAACCGCTCAATGTTCACGTTGATGTTCATGCGACCTCCGACACAGGGGCCTACCAGCGAAAATCAGCTTCGTTGATCGGCTGTTCCAGTTTGCGAAACTCGGCTCTTGCTGCATCAAAAATCAGCGGCATGCTCACCAGTGCACCCGCCTGCGCCGCCAGAAAAGCAGCGTTGATGGCAATATTGTGGATGCTTCCGCCGGTAAGATTCAACCGGGCCAGCCGATCAAAGTCGAGTCCTTGTGTGGGTGTTTCCGGCGGAAATACCTTCTGCCAGATACGTTTGCGCTCCCGCGGGCCAGGGAACGGAAAATTGACGATGAAGCGCAGACGGCGCAAAAAGGCCGGGTCCAGGGCGCTTTTCATGTTGGTGGCCAGGATGGCCAAGCCGCGAAAGGCCTCCATGCGCTGTAACAAGTAATTGATCTCAATGTTGGCATAACGGTCGTGGCTGTCCTTCACCTCGCTCCGCTTGCCGAACAGGGCATCGGCTTCGTCGAACAAGAGGATAGCGCCGCCGTCTTCTGCCGCGTCAAAGAGCCGTCGAAGATTTTTTTCGGTCTCACCAATGTACTTGCTCACCACGGCCGAAAGGTCGATGCGATAGAGGTTGAGGCGCAAGTCATTGGTAATAACCTCGGCGGCCATGGTCTTGCCGGTGCCGCTCTCGCCTGCAAAAAGGGCATTGATGCCCAATCCGCGGTTCATCTTCTGGCGAAAGCCCCAATCATCGTAAACTCTGCTTCTCTGCCCCATCTGGTCGGAAATCTGTTGCAGCAAGCCCTTTTGCTCTTCCGGCACTACTATATCTACCCAGGTCGCCTTAGAGTCCAGACATTGGGCCAATTTGTCTAAGCGAGGACGCGTCTTTTGCAGGCAGGCATCCCAGATCTTTTGATTCACGGCGTGTCCGTTATTGGTATCTTCTGTGAGGACTGTCAGGGCAATTTGGTGAATAGTCACAAGATTCAGGTTAAACTGACCAGCCAGTAGCGCCGGGCTCTCAGGTGCTTCGGTTCCCAAGGCAGCTGCCCAGGCTGACTGCTGTTCGGCCGGCGTCGGCTTCTTTACGTCAAATGAAACAGAGGAACGGCCCAGACCAGACCTGGCTTCACGGGTGTCAAGAAAAAAGAGGCCATTACTACGGCCCACAAAGCGGTCAAGCGGCGGCATTTGGGCATCAGCCGCAGCCGGACCGTCCAGCTCGTGGGCGTCGAGAAAAAGCGTGACCGGCAAGAGGATGCTTTCCCGTTGCCACAAGCGGGCGAGTGTTTCCAACTCGGTGGTCTGGTTGGGCAAGAGTTCAGCCGGTAGACGATAGAGTTGCAGGTTTAGATTGGCAGCGGCGTGCAAAGCGACCGACTGCTTGCTGAGCCTATCCGGTCCCAGCAACTGGATTACAGGTGGGCGACCTGTCGAAGTCCCTTGATTCAAGCGTTGAACAACAGCCTCCGTAACAGATTTCTGTGAGGGAGGCAGCTCTGTGACTTCACTGCCAATTTCCATAGGGGCCAGAAACGGTGTGAGCCGGTCATCGAGATAGTTCAGCCCTTTAACATAATTGACAATACGTTCATCAGCACGCAAGGGACTGGCCGTAAGCGGCTGGGCGCCGGGCTGGTTGATTTCGATCAGCCGCCAGTAGCGCAATGGGCGCTCGGGCGAAAGGAAGTCCCAGGCCGGATCATCAAAGAGGGATAGAGCCAGAGCAAATGTCGGATAGAGACGGTTCGGATCGTCCTGGGCATGGGCGCAAAGTGCCGCTATGCGCGTGTCCAACTCCATCGCGACGCAGAGAAGCAGCACATCCTGCTCGAAGCGCGACAGGTGGATGCGCTGGCTCAATATCAAGAGGGCTGGCCGCGGCTCTATGGCTTCGGCCTCAGCCATGCGTGCGGCCGCCGCTTCAATATCAGCTTCGGTCACTTTTTTTGCAAGGACATCCGCCGGTATTGGTGCGGCAGGCCCGGCCGAGTGGCGTTTTAAGAAGCTCAACGATCCACGCTTCACTGGCGCTGCTGCGGTTGATCCGCCCAGAGCAACAGCGCTTGAACCTGCCATACGCGTCAAGCGCAGATGCAGCCATTCGAGCGCAACAGCCAGGTATTCTTCGTTTCCTTTCTCCCAGTTGTCCGGGGTATTATCGTTCACGTTATCGTTACCTTCTGTGTCTCGTCAAATACCGGCGGGCTCACCGAACGGTCCACCAGCAAGCTGTCCACGCCATCAACCCTCAGGCGCACGAAGTACTCGTCGGGAACGGCGCCCGTTACAACGAAGGTCAGCATATCGGTCTGCACCGGATGTGGCTGGGCCGGGACTTCACGGTCGCCAAGCAGCAGGGCAGCGCGCTGCTCAGGCCACACCTGTGGGCTGCAGGTCAGGGTGATGTCCGCATCGCCGCCGGGGTTGCGCGCGATTGTAATCGGAAGATCCGTCGTAATCCGAGGCGCCAGCGACAAGGGCAGTTCATTGGTTACACGATCCTGATCGTCTGCCCGACTGACAAGGACCGCCAGACGGTAGAAGCCGGCGGGCCAGTTGGCTGGTTCGTCAGGCAATTCGACCCTTATTTCTGTCGTCGTTCCTCCAGCCAGCGGTGAGACCTCAAGGGCCTGTGTCAAGCGGCGACTCATGAAACGCACGACCACGTTATCGCCGTCCAGGTGATGACCGCTTAAGGTCAGAACGTCCCCAAGGCTATCACTGGGCTGGTTGTTTGACAGATCCACTGATTCGAGAGTCGGAAAAGGCGGCGTCAAGTCTGCCTGAGCAGTTATGCCCTCATCGTCGGAGCTGCGGGTCAAGACCGGCAGGGGCGTCTTGGCTGGGCGTGTGCTTTCAATCAGCACGACCGCAACTTGATAAGCAGCCGAGATGCGATACTGCGTCTGAAAGGTGTTCCACAACTTGGACATCTCTTCCAACGAAAGGGGCTGGGGCGTTGTGCGTACCCGCTCCATCTGATCAGCCAGGTCATTTCCAGGTAGCGCCGCCCTGATCTCATCCGCTCCAAACACGGGATGGTCATGCAAAATGCTCATCGCACGACCCAGCACACGGTGGCCAAAAACATCATCATCATTGCGTCCGTAAGCCGTTAGGAGGTAATAGAGGTGCAATGCCAGAGGCGGCTGACCGGTTTCTCCGGGTCTTGCCTGACGGGGCATGTCCATGTTGTGCCAGGCCGCGCTGGGCTCTGTTTGGTATAGAAAGAGGTTGATCTGGTTTGCGTTGTTATTGCTGTCTCGCGTCTGATCTGGCGCCTGCGTTGTGACCGTGGTGTCCACCAGATCCGGGTCGGCAGTGACCCCTTGAAAGAGCAGATTACGCAATGTGGCGGTAACAGCGGCAATGGCCAATGAGTTGCTCATTTATCTGTTACCTCCACTGGCGCGCCGGCTCAGGTATTCGTCCAGGGTCATCACCGGCGGTTTGGGTCGTTCCTTTTTTGATGGTCGGGGTGTTGGCGACGTGGCTCGTACTTCGACGCGGCCAATAGTCACTTGAATGGTTGGTGCGGGCTCCGGCCTCGGCACCGGTCCGGTAGGGACCGGCCCATCTGGCTCGACGTACTGCGTCACGTGCGGCTGTGCCACAACCCTTGACGATGTTTCCGCGACCGGAGACGGCTCAGGACCTCGGATGTCTTGTTCGGGCGCAGCTTGGCTTTCCCTTTCGGCTGTACTTTGTGACAGTGCCGATTCCCTTTTGACGCTGGATGCATCCGTTGGAGGTGAATCTGCTGGTGAAACCATCTGCTCGACCACGATTTCCCGGATGAGCGGTTGGAGTGTTGGCTGCTGTTCCCTTGTCGTCAAGAGGAACCCCGGCCGTTCCAGAGCCGGGTGCTGCAGGGCGTTTTCGGTAAATTGCAGTGGTGTTCCCGGCTGCACCAGTGGCCCTGGTATCGCGGAGGATGTTGGACGTTCAGGGCGTGGCACGGGAGGATCGAGTGACTGAACAGATTTTGCTTTGACCGGCCGGGAATCTTCCCCTGGCTGCTGGGGCTGCCGGCCTGTTGGGCGTTGCTTTTGGGGAACTGGCTCAGCCGATGGGCGGATTGCCATCGGCTGCCCTGATTGTTCTGACATCGAGTAGTCGGCTGGTTGGGGTTCAGCCGGGGTCCGCAATGACTGCTGATGGCCTATTGGTTGTCCAGGGCGCAACGCAGGCGTAACTGACGGCCCGGCTGGCTGCTGTTGTCCTGTATTGGAAGACGGGCTCAAATCGGCCACAGAGGGCCGCGATTCCGGCAAATGCCCGGTCGTCTGTTCGGGCGATGACGGAACGTTAAGCCCCGTTTCGCCAGAGGCCGGCTCATCTTCTACTTTCTCCAGACCAGGGGAGCGACCGGAATCCAGCCAGTCAGACACTGGTGTCGTTTCAAACAACGATGTCAGACGAGGTTGAACCACCTCCGCCGGGTTGAGACTCTTGGCTGCCAGATTGTTGAGATAATCGCTCATCCGCTCACCATTTGCATATAAGACCGTCGTCGCCCTGGACTCAAGGCCAGAATATGGGTCTCGGTCCAGCCATAGGCAGAGGCCAGAATATGTACTTCCCGAAGGATGCGATGGGCCCAGACGTTGATCTCGCTCCAGAAGAACGACATGACATCAAAGATTGCCTGCCACTGGTGACCACACGAAGAACAGGAAAGTGCCAATTGAACATCTGCCTGTGGATCGGCTTTTGCCATCTCTTCCACGACAGCATCCACAACATCGGCAGGCAATTGGTCGATGGCCTTCTCTTTGCCAGTGATCTGAGCCGACAAGATACAACGGTCCAACAATATATGCCGGGTGGTGGTTAGGTCTTTGCTGGCAGCGATGAATTCCATGTCCAGACTGTTAGGCACACGAAAGTGCACCTCGTAGTCGGCGTTTTTCAGCGAAAGCGTTTCTGCCGGTTCGGTCTCGGGATCCATCCGGATGTCCGATACGCTGAAACTCAGTTCCAAGCGTTCGCTGCACCCAGGACAGGTCGCCAGACCGACCAGTTGCGGGCCGAAGGTCCACTCACGCAATCTAAGCAGCCGACCATCGCGTTGGCCAATGCTGAGTCTTGCCAGCGCGTCAGGCGGGGTATCCGGGCAGGCAGCAGCCAGCAGCGTCAGCGCCCGCCGACCTGATGGCTGAGCCAGTCCCTGCTCCCATATGTCCAGCAGTTCCGAGGCTAACAGTGCATGCATGATTCATTACCCAGCCGGTTCAGTGAAAGTCGGTTCAGTCGGCTCGCTCACTTCATAATCCCGTTCCCAGCCTTCGTTTTCCAGCTTGAGCGTCTGTATGGCCACAGCATTGCCGCTTGCGTCCAGTTCGGGCAAGGCCTGATACTCGGAGACCCAACACCGGTAGACCTTGTAGGCGATGGCTACCTGACCGGCCTCATTGTAGACCTCGATTATGACATTCTTGCGAAAATCCTTGAGCGAAACCTCTGCGCCCAGACCGGAACCGTAGTTCCAGACCTTGTTGGCCCACTTCTCGAACTCCGGGTCATGGGTGACGCCCCGTTCCAGGGTAATCGCTTCATACTTGGTCTGCCCCGGTGATTTACGAACCGTACTGGGGTCTCCTCCCTCACGGTGTTCTACCACTTCGTTAGTCCGCTTCAGGGCGCCGACTTTGCTCACCCCCGCAACATATCGACCATCCCACTTAACTCGAAACTTGAAGCTCTTATATGGGTCGAAACGCTCTGTATTAACGCTGAATTCTGTCATGATTTCCTCCTTACGCCTCGATCTGACCAGCTATCTGCTGGATCTTGATGATCACAAACTCGGCTGGCTTAAGCGGCGCAAAGCCGACGACGATGTTCACGATACCGAGGTTGATATCGTTCTGAGTGGTGCTCTCCTTGTCGCATTTGACAAAGTAGGCTTCGCGCGGTGAACTTCCCTGGAAGGCACCCTGACGGAAGAGGTTGTGCATGAAAGCGCCCACGTTTAAGCGGATCTGGGCCCACAATGGCTCATCATTGGGCTCAAAGACTACCCACTGAGTGCCGCGGTAGAGGCTCTCTTCGAGGAACAGAGCAACGCGCCGGACAGGGATGTATTTCCATTCTGAGGCGAGGCGGTCATCCCCCTGCAGTGTGCGCGAACCCCAGATCAGGCGGCCAGCGGGCGGCATGGTCCGCAGGCAGTTGACACCCAGAGGATTCAGTTCCCCGTTTTCCGCATCTGTCAAGGGGACACTCAGTTGCGGCACAGCCACGAGGGTCGCATCCTGACCTGCCGGGGCCTTCCATACCCCACGCTGTGTGTCCGTGCGGGCAAAGATGCCGGCCACGGCCCCGCACGGAACAAATTTTTCGATTTGATTTTCTCGTAACGGGTTGGGTTGCTTGAGACGCGGGAAGAAGATCGCCGCGTTTTTACTGGTCGTCCCCACACCGGCTTTAATGCCGGCTTTTGCCTTGTCCTTGTCAGTCCAGCCGCTGGGCGCATCAACAAGCAGCATGGCCCGGCGTTTTTCGCAGTAAGTTGCCGCTGCCGAAATCAGACTGGAATCCACGTCACTACTGGCCAAGTAAGGAGGAATACATAGCAAGTTAAATAAATCAGCCTGCTCTAAGGCATAAAGACCTTCTTTTGCTGCCAGCTTCCCCGTACCTGTAAAGTCGGCCACGACTAAGTTCTCTCCGTCTGATGCTTCATCAGTTTCGGCCACATTGCTGTTGGTTGCAGGGTCATTGTCACCCCAAACGTCCTCATCCGCCTGTGGGGCGGCATGCGCTGTTGGGCGTGATTCGGGTAGAGAGCCTGAAACGCGAACCAGACGAGATTCGTTTTCAAGAACCTTATCTACTTGTCTGGCCCCTACCTTGACTGAAACGTTGCGGAACAGCTCGGTGACACCGGTTTTCGTATCGTGAACGGTCAGATTGAATAAGTCAGTCTTTTCAAGCCCATAACGTTCCGCTACCTCCGCTGAAACGTCGTGATCAACACGAGCACGTAAATTATTGCCCCAGGCCCCTGGATAAGCTGCTTTAAGCGTAAGTCCGTTTACACTCAGCTTAGCCTTGGCTGGGTTGGCGTCATCACCGGTTTCTGCATGGTAGAGGCGTACGATGATTGCCTGGCTTCCACCATTAAGATAGAAGTCCCGCACAGCGTAACTCATTGGCCCATCAACCCACAGCCCGTCAAAAATACGCTCAAAGTCGGCGAAACTGTTAATTGTCACAGACTCGTCGACCGGCCCGCTCAGAGCCCGGCCGACAAAAGCCGTGATGGAGGTGGCCACACCGGTGATAGTGCGCACGCCACTGGGAATCTCCTCTATGTAAACACCCGGATAGGTAAGTGCAACTGGCATTGGGAATCCTCCTTCCTTAAATTACAACCTTGATTTTTTCATAGCCCGACCTTCGCGGTTTGAGCAGAGTTGTTTTTTGCTATTCAATAATATCAACAGGTTAAGATTTTTTAACAGCCACTTTTTACCACAGACACTACATTTGAATGGAAATTCAAATCTCTTTTATTATCAATGAGTTGGAACTTTATGTGAAATTTCCCCAAAACCCCAACTGCTTGATATTATCAATTAAATAAAATTTCTGTAAAATAATTGATTTTGCAAAGAGCGAAAGTCGGGATAGACATCAAGGATATTAGGACGTCGGTATCCTCGGTCCCTGGATAACCCAGATGTTCAGCGTCCAATTGATCTTTTCAGTCAACGTTTATCTTCCTTCCCAAGGAAATTTCCTTTTATTATTGGAGGCGAGTTGGGAAATCAATCCGCAGGAGTTTCTCCAAGAAAATTCTTTAGACTGTTTTCCTCACCGGCTATACTCGACAGCTTTGTCATCCTCACTTCGTATAACCCCGAAGGTCTGTTCATAATGCTCAATCGCCCCCCGGAGTGTCTCCAACAGTGTCTTCGCATAAATCGGTGGGGTGATTATCCTGGCGCAAAGCTCCGCTTCTTCACTTTCAGGGTAGAACTGGCTAAAGTCGATCACAAACTCGAATGCGTTATGGCCTACTTTGAAGTAGTTGGCGTATCGACCCTCAAGTTTTCCGGCATCCTGTGTGATCTCACGTTTATGGTTCATTCGGATCTCGAATTTAGTACATTCGCATTAGCTCACCACGGAAACGCGGAGAACACAGAAGTTTCCATATAGCAGAGTTTCCATATAGGATTATTCAGCAAGATGGGTGCCAGGAGTTACTTGTCATGGGGACTC
>LGVF01026183.1_pt1 | contig 18666 bp, 9 predicted proteins | sample 469901 | NCBI WGS metagenome assembly LGVF01 (sample SAMN03893561, study PRJNA290197) | marine sediment metagenome | material: sediment; isolation source: combined push core samples #3730, #5133, and #5579 collected at Hydrate Ridge | place: Pacific Ocean: Hydrate Ridge
AATATGACAAGCGCGCCGTTGGGTGACTGGAGAGCCGTCTCTCCGGACACGCCCCGGTCCCAGTTCTCGAGTTCGGGAAATTCGATCTCGCTCGCGGTCCGAAGAAGGGTCTGCCTCGCGTGGGTTGCGGATGCAGTTTCGATCGACTCGACGCGAAGCCTTATCATTGGCCTATCAGCCGATACCCATTGCGACACCAACACGCGGTCTGCGTCTCTAATTTGATCTCCGGCAGGCAAGTCGGCAAGCACGGCCGCAGGTCTTTTGTGGGAAACAAAGCTTGCAACCTTTACCATAGACCAGCCTGGGAATTCACGGCCGAAAAAGTGGAATCCTTCGAAAAAGATCTCCTCCCCCCCGACCTCAGCGGGTTTTTGGAGTTCCACCAGTTCAGACAGTTCCCGCCTGATTGCAATGACAGAATCAGGAACAAAGGAGACCACCCGGGCGCTGATTGCACGTCGGTCTCGCAATGCCGGCTGTGGTATGCACTTGTTACGGTCGGACGGTGCTGCGATCTGATCGCGATAATGCCCGCTGCCAGCCGTCCCGAAAATTTGATTGGCGGGCAAAGAGGGCAGGTGCGGTGCTCTGGAGGGATTTGGATCCCTATCGGTATGGATGCATGCGTCGTATACCGTATCTTGTTCTCCGCAATTTCCTGACCATGCAACCTCATGAAAGCTGAAACCACCTTGGACGGTCGACCATTCATCTTGTCCGATGGCTAAAATTGGATTGAGTCGAAATCCCCCGCCGATCAGCCCCATTTTGGATTGCCACAAGTCGGCCCCAACCAGGTTCGCAAAGGTCGAGACAATCGTCGCGCAGTCCGAACAATTGACGAGGGGGCCGGCACCTTCGCCGCCGAGCAGCCGTTCGATAAACATATCACAAAGAAACTGGGGCACACCTAGGACCGTGTAGTGTGGGGCTCCTACAGCCGAATCGTAAGTTAAGTATTTTCCTCCGAGTTGATTCACGGCTTCGGTGATGCGTGTTGCGACCTCGATCTCATTGCGGGCCCCGTGGACCCAGCCACACGCAAAGTCAAGTGCATCGGTCCTTGGCAGGCAGGTATTGGTGGGGCCTGGTGGCCACACCAGCCACGGTTCAGTGGGGGCCGACAGGAGGATGTACGTACGGTGCCAGGTCGTGTCGAAATTGACCCACGCGTCATCGATGGATCGGCGGTACTGCCAAACCCACTGCTGGGTGACGGCATTCACTCCGAACGACATGAGCGCTGTATCGAGAGGATAGGCACACCATCCCGAGTCGCCCGCGGCACTGAAACGGATCCACAACGGCGGCAAATCAGGGAGGATTGGGTGGGGAGATGAAAAACCCCATTGGGTCTGTGCGTGTGCCCGGATTTGCAGCCAACGCGGCTCATCGCTTGTGATGGCAAAGCGTGCCAAAACGACGGCAACAGGCGGCAGCCGGTCCCTGAGGTAGGCCGCCACCGACGGAAATCGGCTGCCGTGCTGCCATTCGGGAAGCCACACCTGCTCATTTTCATTGAACCGCAGAGCAACTGTATAGGAGCCGGGATTGCCGCGCCCGTGATCGAATATGATGGATGAGACGATGATACTCACAAGGCACCATCCTTTTAAGATAGATTTTGGCGGATTGACAATATGCCGTTGTTCTCCACCTTAGGCCAAAATTGTCGCCGGCTTTTGGCGCTCGCCCTTGAACAGGCATTCCGGCTCGGGTCGTCGCAAGACCTTTTAGGGCGCTTGCCTGGCTCAGACATGCCGTTGCCCCCGGGGTAATCGGATCAATGGGGCCTCGTCCGTGTCGACTTCAGCTCCCGGATGCAGCTCCAATTCGTCGATTCGCGCAGCCAAGGACGATACCGTTGGGTACGCGAAAATGTCGCGAATCGTCAGATCCGCTTTGAAAAGAGTGCGGGCGCGGGCGACAAGCTGCGCGGCCGCCAGCGAATGCCCGCCGATAAGGAAAAAGTCATCGGATGCACCCACGCAGGTGGCGCGCGTGACGACCTTCATAAGTTCGGCAACACGGCGTTCGGTCGGCGTGGAGGGCTCGACGTAGCTGCTTTCCGGCCATAGCATCGGGGCTGGAGTCGGCAGCGCGTTCAGATCAATCTTACCGCTCGCCGTGCGAGGAAAGCTTTCCACTACCAAAAAACGGCCCACGAACATGTGCTGTGGAAGACGCTGCTGGATGAGTTCGCGGCATTCTTGAATCACGTCGCTGCTTTCCCCGTTGCATTGGATGTAGGCGGCAAGCTCGGACTCGCCTCCCTCGATGTGAACCGCGTTCACAACGACCTCGGTAACCTGAGGATGGCCTCGAAGGACGATTTCAATTTCTTCGGGTTCTATTCGGCACCCGCGCACCTTGACCTGTCGATCCACACGCCCCATAAACACGAGATCACCCGAGTGAGTTTGTCGGACGAGATCGCCAGTTCTGTATAAACGGTTGGACAGCACGGGTGGCGCTTCAATGAAACGATCCGTTGTCAGGACGGGTTGATTGAGATAGCCTCGCCCCAGCCCCTCTCCGGCAACGCACAACTCCCCGGCCACCCCAGTCGGCACAACTCGAAGCAATGGGTCCACCACCACTGTATCGAGATTTGGAATGGGGCCACCGATGCTGACTTTCGACCCTAATGGCGCGTTGCCGTAGGTTGCCCAGATCGTTGTTTCCGTGGGGCCGTAGAGGTTCCAGAACGTTCTGCCTTCACTCCATCGTTGTGCCAAATCCGATGGACAGCTCTCGCCGGCGACACAGATGAGGCGGGGGGCTGGACACGCATTCGGCTCCACGGTCGCCAGGACTGTGGGTGGTACGACGATGGTGTCGATGTTATATCGATTGAGGAAATGGGCGAGATCATCGCCAGCGAGGACGTCTGGCGGAGCGACGAAAAGTGTTGCCCCGCTGCATAGGGCCAGAACGGTTTCAAACACAGATGCATCAAAGGTCGGCGACGCCAGTTGAGCCACCCGCCGCCCAGGTGTCAGTTCGAAGATGTGTAGCTGAGCATTGGCCAGATTCACAAGGCCGCGATGTTCAATGACGACTCCCTTGGGTTGCCCTGTGGAACCTGACGTAAAGATGATGTAGGCGACGTCATCAGGTTGGGGCTCAATCATCGAAGGTACGGGGCCGGTGGTGGCCTTGAGGTTCTCCAACTCTGCCGAGTCGATGACGATTTTGGGGCGTGCATCGCTTAGGACAAGATCTCGCCTTGGTCTTGGCCATGCGGGATCGACGCAGATGAAGGCGGCACCACAACGGAGGAGCGCCAGCTGCAAACAAACAAGATCCAGTGACCGTTTCAATTCCAAAGCGACGAACACCCCAGGTTCCACGCCTTGTCTGACAAGCGCACCGCTCAGCTGCGCCATGCGGTCGACCAGATCACCGTAACTAAGGATTTCGTTTGCTGACTGAATCGCTGGAAAGTCGTGCTGGTGCTTTGCAAAATCTGCGATCATTGCCACGCATGATCTCTTTGGAAAGTCCAGACACTCACCATGCAGGATAGATGCGTTGTCCGACTCCTCGGTCACGCCGAATTCGAGATCATCTAGGCGGGCCTGCGGCTGGATAAGCCACTCCAGAGATGTGTCATAGGTTTTGAGAATAAAATCGATGGTGGCTGGGTCGAACAGATCGGTGTTGTATTGAACGCAGCCGCCAAGCCCATCGCCCTTCATCCACAAATCGAGCCCGAGATCGAACATAGTGCTGGACCTCACGATGTTAAAGCCGTTCAACTCCGCGAATCCGGTTGAGTACTGCATCAGTTGAAAGCCGACCTGGAAGTATGGATTGTGACCGAGGTTTCGCTCCGGCTGCAGATGCTGCACGAGCATCTCGAACGGCAACGACCGATGGAGTAAACTGCGATTGACCGAGGAGTGAGTGATCTCGATCAATTCCTCCGTCGACGGCTTGCCTTCCAGCCTGATCCGTGTAATCACCGTGTCCACGTAAAACCCAATTGACTTTTGCAGTTCAGCTGTAGTGCGTCCAGTGACAGGAAGTCCGATGGCAAAATCAACCTGATCGCAGACCCGTGAAAGGGTGGCCCAGAACCCGGCCAGCATCACGTTGAACAGCGTCGTTTTTGCGGCTGTGGCGCGCTGCTGAAGTCGGGCGACCACACCCGGCGCAATACTCACTTGCTGATGGGCTCCACGGAAGGTTGGCGCCCCGACACGACGTCTGTCGACAGGCAGCTGCAGCATCGGTACCCCAGACAGTTCGGTACGCCAGAACGCCACGTCCTCGGCCACGCGTTCCGGTGTAAGCTTTTTCCGTTGCGCGCGCGCGAATCCCGCGTATTGAATCCCCAGGGGAGGCAAACGATGCGGCTGATTACTAACGAGGGCGCCATATATGGCTTCCAACTCGTTGAAAAAGACCTGGAAGGACGGCCCGTCGAAAACGATGTGATGAACCGTAAGCAGAAACAACCACTCTTGCTCATCCAGGCGGTAGAACTCAGTCCTGAGCATCGGTCCCTTTTCCAAATCGAATTTCCGTGCTATCGTCATGCCCATTTGCCGAAGCGTTTCGGGCTGGCGTTCCTGGTCCGGCTGTGCGGTCAGGTCCATGACGCGAAGCGGCACGGTGAGTTCCGCCGCAATCTTTTGCACGGGTTCGTCATCCTGCAAGTGGAAGGATGTCCGCAGGATCTCATGCCGACGCACGATCTCGTTGACTGCTCGCTCAAGCAGTTGGGGGTCCATGGGGAATTTTAGATTCTGGATCGCATGAAGGGTATAGGGTACCTCGTTTTGCTGGAGTTGCTCCATAAACCACAGTCGACGTTGCCCATAAGAGGTGGGCTCGACCCTTTCTGTCTCGGCCAGTGATGAGCGGGACTTGGTGATAGGCGCATCTTGACGAATGATCCGCTCAAGTAAGGTTTTGTGATCCCTCGAAAGCGTCATGGCCTACTCCTTTGCAACAAGCTCACTCACTTCCTCGTCGGACATCGCGGCAATCCTCTCGACGAGCCGCTGATGCACAAGCGCAGCAAACTCTTCCAGGGTGGGATGCCCGAACATGTCGGTGAGATTGAGTTCCACCGCGTACTGCTCGCTGATGCGCGATACGATCTGTAACGCCAGTAATGATTGTCCACCAAGTTCAAAGAAGTTGTCTGGCTGATGCACTTCCGGCACACCGAGTACATCCGACCAGACGTCTCCAATTCGTGAAACAAGGATTGCATCGACACTGTCGGATTCGGACTCAGATCGTTGCGGATCCCTTGCGGGTATGGGTTGCGGTGTCGGTCTTGAAACTGTGGATTCGGGCGCGGCAGCAACCGCACCGGTTTCCCCAGCGGTGTGCGGGGGCACAATCACCTGCGGTATGTCAGTGGCGAGGATTTGGGCAAATAACGCCAGTCCCTCGTCTGGCGTAATGCCGGAATCCAAGGTCGCCTGCCGCAAATGTTCAAGTTCGGTCGGCAGAGACATCGATTGCGCCATCCCGACTTCACGCCACGCTGGCCAATTGATGGCGATAGCACGAATGCCATGTGCACGGGCAAACCAGGCCATTGCGTCGATGAACGCATTGCCCGCGGCATAGTCTCCCTGGCCGACCCCTCCGGTGATGGCGGCAAAGGACGAGGTCATAGCGATGAAGTCCGGCTGATGTGATGCAATGCGGTTGAGGAGTGCGATGGTGCCCTGGAGCTTTGGAGCAAGTACTGCCCGCGCGGACTCTGAATCCGAGGCCATGAGCATGCGGCCTCCGGGAATGCCTGCGGCGTGAAGGACGCCATTGATCCGCCCGAAGCTGGATTCCACCTCGGAAATGGCATGCGAAACCTGCGCCGGATTCGACACGTCGGCTGCCATCGGCAACACCGTAGCGCCCATCTCTTCCAGTTCGTGTACCAACTGCCGGGCGGCGGCCGACCGCTTGTTATTGCCGTCAGCGCCTTCGAGGCCGTGCCTTCCTATAAGAACCAGTCGAGCCTTGTCTGTGCTTGCAATGGCCCGTGCAAACACGCCGCCGATTCCGCCAAAACCGCCGGTGATAAGATAGGTGCCCCCTGCATGCACGTGATCGTGCAAGGTCGCCTGTGATGGAATAGAAATCGGTGCGAATGATTCACACAACCGGATTCCGTCTCGATATGCAACAATGGGTTCTAACGCATTTGACCATAACTCAGCCGAAATATGATCAAGCAAACTATTCGCCTGATGATTGCTACCCGGTAGTGCAACGTCGATGATCCTCGCACGCAGGCCCTGCACTTCTTGCGGAATGACGCGCGTAAGGCCGATAGCAGGCGCAATGACCGGTTCCGGGATTTCGTGATGGGCAACTGCGAATAGTCTGCTGGTCAGGGTATGGACAGACTTCACAGACCGCCCTGATCCAGCGAGCGCCTGCAATAGTTGAACGGGGGTGATCAGGCTAAGCAAAGCGCCGAGTTCGCCACGTTCAATCGTCAATGGGCCCGGGGGAACGAAAGCCGGCCAGCAGTTCACCAAATGAACCGCCCCCGGCTGAATCGCGGCTTTCTCCATCAGCGTTTTAATGTCTTGCGGCTCGTTCGGATTGATGTAAAACGCATCATCGGCGGGATTCTGAAAGCCTGCACCGGCACCCACCGCGATGGCGCGCACGTCGGTTTGGCGAATGCGGTCGCAAAGCGCATCACCGAGTCCCGACAAGTCCGTCAAGACAATCCACGTGCCGGATACCGCGGCCTGGGATGCATTGTCCAGGGAAAGCGGCTGCCAGATGCGCGAGTAACACTTTTCAGCAGGGCTAGGTTGGACATGATGGGTCTGAGTGGTAGCTTTCGGCGTTTTCGGTGCGTCGACCCAGTAGCGTTTCCGCTGAAATGGATACGGTGGCATCTTGACCCGTCTCCGCTGATTGCCATGCCAGAAGTTGTTCCAGTTCACCCTAATACCCGCCTGCCATAGGGTGCCGAGCGCATCAAGTGCACACATGCGATCCGTGCGCGAATCTTCCCGGTTTGACACCGTGACGACAACAACGTAATCGGCATCGGGTCGGTGGGAGTGCACAAGGTTTCCCAGCGACTGGCCGGCACCGCATTCGATGAAAGCAAGCGCCGGTGAACTCAGGAGATTGCGAACGCCTTGCGAAAAACGAATCGGTGCAACGATGCCTTTGCCCCAGTAGGCAGGGTCAGTGGCCTGTTCCGGTGTAATCGGTTTTGCCGTCGTACAAGAGACGAAAGGTATCTTCGGCGCTTTGAGATCTATCTCGTTCATAATTTCCTGAAAACGTGCCGCTGCCTCCCCCATTGAAGGGTGGTGGAAGGCATGAGACGTAGCGAGACGATGGTACCTTGCTTCGCGCCGCTCCAAGTTTCGCTCAAGCACGTCAATAGCCGCCACGGTCCCGGACAAAACATGCTGTTTCGGTCCGTTGAAGGCCGAAACACGTATATTCTCGTTTTCCAATGCCAGCGCTTCCTTTTCGTCGAGTGCCACTGCGAGCATCGCTCCGCTGGGCATTTGCTGCATGAGACGTCCGCGCTCACATGCAGCCCGGACCGCATCGGGAAGTGACAGTACCCCGGCCACATACGCTGCGACCAATTCACCAATGCTGTGTCCGAACATCAGGTGCGGTTCCACCCCCCAGTGCAACCACAGACGGGATGAGGCGTACCCTATGGCAAAGAGAAGCGGTTGTGCCAGGACCGTCTGGGTAACATCGTGTTCCGAACCGATCTCACTGACCGGCTTGTCGATGAGGATCCGACCATCAAACCCTAGAAATTGTTCGGCGAGGGCAAACACCTCGTCCACGGCCGTTCGGAATATCGACTCACTGCGGTAAAGATCGCGCCCCATAGACAGGTACTGGCCACCTTGCCCGTGAAACATGAAAACGATTTGACGATCCTTCAGAAACCGCGGTGTCCTGGCGGGATCGTTCCTTTCGAGTTGACCGGCGGCGTCTTCACGTGACGACGCGATGATTGCTCGGCGGTATTGAAACTCACCACGCCCGCACGAAAGTGTGAATGCCGCGTCTCCGAGTGAAATGTCTTGTGATTGTTGCAGGTGCTCAGCCGTCTGTAATTCGAGAGCTTGCAGCGCTTCGGCCGACTTGCCCGAAAGAACAAGCAGGTGATGACTGCGGCGCGATGGTCTTTCTTCGTAGACGGGTGCCTCTTCAAGAATCGCGTGCACGTTAGTGCCGCCGATTCCGAATGAGCTGACACCTGCATAGCGAGGCTTTTCAGACCGCTTCCATGCTTCCGTTCTGCTGACGACCCGAACGCCGGACGTCACAAAGTCGATGGACGGATTGGGCTCATCGAAATGAATGCTTGCCGGAATGATGCCATGGTGAAGGCTCAAGGCAACCTTGATCAGCGACGTAACTCCCGCCACAGGATCCAGGTGTCCGATATTGCTCTTTACCGAACCGATGCCGCAAGGCGCATCTCGCGGCTCCCCATTGGAAAGGGCTCGTTTCAGCGCGGCGATTTCGATGGAGTCGCCGAGGGCGGTCGCGGTGCCATGCGTCTCGATATAGTTGATTAGCGATGGAGAGATGCTGGCATGCTGGATAGCGCTACGGATAACCTCGGTCTGTGCTTTGACGCTCGGCGCCGCAAACGAGGATTTGCTTCGACCGTCGTTGTTTAACTCGACCGACCGGATGACCGCATATATGCGATCACCAGACTCGATCGCGTCGTCAACGCGTTTGAGCACGACGGCTGCCACTCCGTTTCCGAGAACCGATCCGGTGGCGGCTGCGTCGAAAGGTCTGCACTGGCCGTCGGCGGATGCAAGACCGTCCGGTTGATGGATATAGCCGGTACGCTGTGGCACCGAGATTGAAGCACCGCCCGCGACGGCCACGTCGCAATGCCCGAGGATAAGCGCGTCGCATCCCAATGCCACCGCGATGAGTGACGAGGAGCAGGCCGCCTGCACGTTCACACTCGGGCCGCTGAGGTTGAAACGGAACGACGCCTGAGTCGAGAGGAAATCCTTGTCGTTTCCGGCCGCAACCTGGTGCCAGCCCATGGTGTTCATGAATTCCGGGATATTCATGAGATGCAACCAGTAGCCGCTCAGCCGGGAACCGGCGTATACCCCAACCGGCCCCGGAACACGCACCGGGTCCATGCCCGCATCGTCGAATGCGTGTTGTACAACTTCAAGGAAGAGCCTTTGCTGCGGATCCATGGATTGCGCTTCACGCGGCGGGATACCAAAGTACGATGCGTCAAACAGCTCAATATCCTCGAGTACGCCACCGGCCGGCACAAACCGTTCGTTTTCCATGGTGGCCGGCGCAACCCCATCCTTCAGCATCTCCTCCCTCGAGAGCCGCGAAATACAATCCCGCTCCTCGATGAGATTCTGCCAGAATTCATCAACCGATCTTGCCTGCGGAAAACGTCCGGCAATTCCGACGATCGCGATACCGGTGCCCTTCCACGGCCCATTTGGTGCTGACCAGGTCTTGTTCACTTCTCATCCTTTCTCCGCAACGCTGATTCGTTGAAATCCCGAATCTTCATCGCGATTCTGTAGCGTCTTTCGAGCAGCGAGTGCTGCTGCAAGCTGACGTGCTGTGGGGTACTCGAATACATCCACGACGCTAACGTCGATACCGGTGAGCCGTTTCAACGCCTCACACACGGGAATTACCAGCAGCGAATGGCCCCCCATAAGGAAAAAATCATCGTCAAGATGGACCTCACCAACACCCAGTATTTCCACGAAGCAACGGCTTATGTGCTGCTCCATTTTGTTTCGCGGTGCCGATGCGGGCAAATGCCTGTGGCTGTGTGCCAAGTCCGCCTGCGCAAGCATTTTCCGATCGATCTTGCCGTAGGCTGTCTTCGGCAGGGAGCTGCGCACGACAATTGCCGACAACTGCTGGTACGTGGGCATTCGACTTCGCATCCAGCTGGCCAACTCTGATGTCAGAGCGGTGCGGTCCGTACTGGACGCTGCGACGAACACCACCAGTCTTTGATCGCCGGCACCATGATCTTGCACCACCGCGGCCGCCTCGATGACAGACGGATGCGTCATTAACACGGATTCGATCTCACCCAGCTCGATGCGGACTCCACGCAATTTGATTTGATGATCTTTGCGGCCAACAAAGAGCAAATCTCCGTTTCTCAGCATGCGAACGTGGTCACCGGTACGGAAAAGTTTGCTTCCTGCATGCCATGGATCGTCGAGAAATCGTTCAGCCGTCAACTCCGGCAGACCGATGTAGCCCGTCCCCATGGCCTCTCCGCCGATATAGAGCTCTCCGACAACGCCCGGCGGCACCGGCTGCATGCGTGAATCCATTACGTGCGCCATGACATTCGCGATCGGTCGACCGATAGGCACCGGACCGGGAGGTGCATCACGTCGGCACACGTGAAAGGTGGCATCGATGGTTGTCTCTGCCGGTCCGTATAGATTGCACAGTTCCGCCGGCAGGCTCGAGAAGAATTGGTCCTGAATGTCCCGTGTCAGCGCTTCCCCTCCGCAAAAGACACGACGAAGCATCGTACAGCGTACGATCTCCGGTCGTTCGAGTAGCTCCCGTAAAATGCTGGGAACGACTTGCAGTATGGTTATCCGGTTTTGGAGGATGGTTTCGATCAAGGGTGTAGGATCGAAGGGACCATCGGGCGGTGCGACAACCATGACTGCGCCGGCAAGCAGAGGGGCCCACAACTCCCAAACCGAAGCATCGAAAGTCAACGGCGTGCGTTGCAGCACACGATCGGAAGCGCCGAGGGGAAACCGATCGAGCATCCACTGCATGTGATTGACAATGGCGCGATGCGGAATGATAACGCCTTTCGGCTGACCGGTTGAGCCGGAAGTATAGATTACATAAGCCGGGTCTTGCGGAAGGCGCGCAACGCTTTTCACCGGCGTGTCCCCGGAGTCAGAGTTGCCGAGTTCAACAAATGGGCGCCCAAAGGCCCATGGCATGCCGCCCTCAGGGACGACCACTGCGGCTGCATCGCAGTCAGAAAGAATGAACTTGAGGCGCTCTGTTGGTGAGGACGTATCCAGGAGTAGATGGGCGCAACCTGCTTTCAAAACACCCAATACCGCCACAACCGCAGCGCAGGAGCGCGGTAAATATATCGCAACGATCGATCCTGGTGGTAGTCCGATCTTTTGCAGATCGGCCGCGAAGTGATTGGACCGTCGATCAAGCTGCTCGAAAGTTAAAGAAGCATCATGTGCTTCAACCGCAGGGGAATTCGGGCAATGACGCGCTCGGTTTTCAAACCACTCGTGCAATAGCATCCCATGTTGCGAATGACGCGACTCGCCGTGACCGAGCTCAAGGATCCTTTCGCGTTGCCGCGCGGAGAGGATGGACATTGTACCGATCGGCTGTGTTTTGTCACGCGAGCCCTCATCGAGGATTCGCACAAAGGCCTCGACAAACTGCTCAATCGTCTCCGAATCGAACAGGTCGGCAGCAAAAACCGCGCCGCCTTTAATGGACCCCTCGCGCGTTTCGTGCAACATGAACGAGATGTCGAGTTGGGACGTAAGGTTGTCCGGTTCCAGTTGGGATTCGTCCTCATCCTGCATTGCCTCGGTCGATCCCTGGGGTATGTAAAGCTGGATCATGACCTGAAATAGGGGATTCCGGTCCACCCGGCGATACACGTTAAGAACATCAACCACCAGTTCAAAGGGCAGATCCTGGTGCGATAAATCCTCGGCGAGTTTGACGCCAACAAGCCGGACCAATCCTTCGAAGGACATGTCCATGTCGATCTCGGTCTGAAACACAATGGAGTTGATAAACAATCCCGCGACACGCTCCAATTCCGGTTTCGTTCTTCCACTGACCGGAATGCCGATGGGAAAGGACTTTTGGCCGCTGAAATGGGCTAATACGACTGATAATCCCGTCAGCAAAACAGAAAACAGGGTCGTTTTGGACTTCCCTGCCAGCATGCGCAGACGGTTTGCCATTTCAGATGGTATACACAGCGGCACCACGCTGCCACGGACCGATCCATGGGCAGGCCGGGGACGGTCGAGGTGCAATTCCAATTCGGGGAGTCCGTGCAAACGACGCTTCCAGTATTCTGTGAGCGCTTCCAATCGGCGCCCTGTCAAACTGCGCTGTTGCCAGACCGCACAGTCTGCATACTCGATGGGTTGATCAGGCAAGAAGGGAATCTGGCCGGCAATTCGCGCATGGTAGATGGCCTCGAGATCCTCCATCAGGATACGGGTTGTCTGGCCGTCTGCAATAATGTGGTGCATCACAAACGTCAAGATCGCTCTCGAATCCTTTAAGCGAGCCAAAGTCACTCGTGCCAGTGGTGCTATGGTAAGGTCGAACGCCTGGGCAACACTGTTTGACACAATCGATTTAAGCTGAGTGGCGTCATGCATGTCGTGCCATTCCAGCACCAGTTCCCCATGTTCGACAACAACCTGCACGGGCTGTCCATTTTCGAACTGAAAGCAGGTTCTCAAACTCTCGTGGCGCTTGACCAGTGCGTTCAAAGCCCACTGAAGGGCCATTCGATCCAGGGGACCACGCAACGGTGATGAGAACACCATGTTGTACGCAGTGCTCTGGGGCGACATTTGTTGTATGAACCAAAGGCGTCGCTGGGCGTAGGATGTCGGGAAAATACTATCGGTCATCATTACTTCGACCTCTGGATCATAGGACCAGGTAAGACCTTTTATGGGTGCACGACGACGACGCGCCGTTCCCAAAGAGACCAGAACTCTTCCGCAATTGTTGCGCCCTCTTTTTGCTCTGATTCCAAAAGAGCGGCCAGAGTTTGCTGGTCCCCAGAGCCCAGGAGTCGATATACCTGATCTGAGATCGCCACCGTATCGTCACCATAGGAGTTCGCAATACAATGCCGAATGTCATAGTTACCATTGCCGCCGACGGATATAGTCTCGGTGAGCCTGGCATAAGCCGGCAGCGATGCGTATAGTTGGAGAATGTGCTGCCGACCGTAATCGTTCTTGGCGACGAGATAATTTTCCGCCACGAGATGTTGAAGGCCGGTTGTCAGGAAACAGGCCACTGCATCGTCCACCGAATCCACGATGGGTTCCTCATTGTTGTTAAACGACGTATTCAACAAAACCGCAACTCCAGTGATTTGACGAAAGGCCTCGATCAGCTCCCAGAGCCGCGGATTGATTTTCCTGGAAACAGTTTGTACACGCGCTGTGTCGTCGACGTGCGTGGTGGCCCCAAGCAGTTTGCACCACTTGAGCCGCACTTTTACTGTGAAGGACATGAATGGGAACGTCATCCCTTCGTTTGGAATCTCGAAATACTCCGATGCATATTCTTCCAGCACCACCGGTGCAAAGGGTCGGTAGCTTTCCCGCTTTTTAACCATCTCATTGATGAGGTCTTTGTTCGACGCGGGCCTCGGATCGGCCAGAATACTGCGGTTTCCGAGCGATCGCGGGCCAAATTCCGAGCGCCCCTGGACCCAGCCGATCACACGACCGTCCGCTAGAAGTGTCGCCGACCGTTCTGCAATCTGGTCCTCGTGCGAGATTTCGATGAATGGCTTCCACCGTTCGAGCGTCGCACCGATCTCATCATTTTCACCAACGTACGTCCCCCAGAACACATGTTCAATGCGGGCAGGCGAACTCATGGTCTCAGATGACATTGTTTGATCCATGTTCATGAACGGGTACATGAACGGGTACAGCGCCGCGCCAATCGCACAACCGGAATCTTTCGAAGCTGGGTGCACAAAAATATCCTGGAACAATCCAGAATAGAGCAATTTGCCATTGAGCGTGCTGTTGTGGGCAACTCCACCGGCCATGCACAGGTTGGGCATTCCAGTCGCTTGCCGGTAGAAGCTCAAAACATGAAAGACCACCCGTTCAAGCGTTTCCTGTAGTGCTGCAGCAATGTCCTTGTGTTCCTGCAGGATTGATTCGCCCCTTTTCCGCACCGACACCAAGGGGTAAAGGTTTTCGATAAGGTGCCAGTTGAAGGTGTAGTCGCCGTAGGGCAGAAGAGTATACGTCGATTCAAAAGCCTGTCGGAAACAGGCCGGATTACCATATGCGGCCAGCCCCATGACTTTAAACTCTTCGGTGAATCCATAACCGATGATGGCAATCACACGATCGTAATAGGTACCCAGGGACTTGCTTCCGTCATAGGTAGCAAGCAGCTGGTAGTTCGTTCCATGCCACTGCGTGACGCTTCCACTGAGGCCGTCGCCCCCGCCGTCAATGGTCAACACTAGGCTATCCGACAGGCCGGACTGAGCATAAGCGCTGATCGCGTGTGCCAGGTGATGGTTGACAAATTTTAACTTACTGTCCTCTATATCTTCGCCAAGACCATGCTGCAGGAATTCGTGTATGAGCTGGCGATGGGTTGTGACCGGCCGGGCATCACAGTTTCCGTAGAACAAGTGTCGCGTCCAGAGGTTCAAACCCTCATCCGAACCATAATAGATCAAAGCATCAATGTCGGATAAGCTGATCCCCCGAGCTTGAAGGCAATAACGTATCGCATTGATCGCACCTTTTCTGGAGTGTTTGATGCGGTTGATTCGTTCTTCCTCGATCGCTGCTACAACCTCCCCATCCTCGACCAGCACCGCGGCTGCGTCATGGAAAGTCCCCGGCGCAAATAAGTAATCCCGGTTCTGAAATACCTGGTCAAGCCCACCAGAAAACCCAATCGTAAGCATGTCGCCTCCACCGAATCCTGTTCTTGTAAATCAAATCGTTTCCCACGGGCCGAATGCACTGCCGGTGCGATGCAGATCCATAACCGAGTTGGAGCGGTCCGCGCTCTGATGAACACTCCACCCGTCACCGATCGAGAATGTTTGTCTTTCATCCTCATCGGCGGGCATTTCCCAAACCTTCGCACCAATTTCAGGCGTTCTCTGGCCACCGCATCTTTTCCCGCACCCTGCGGTAACGCCTCGACTTTAAGGCTACCGGTCCATTGCCGGAGCACGCAAGTGGTTGGACGCCCAAAGCAGGCTCTGGCCCAACAGCGCTATGATCTCGGGACGCACCGTTTTCGTGTCCAACCGACAAAATCGATCTTGGATTTGCTTTAGATACTCAGCACAGGTCTGGTCCCAATCCTTGTTAGCCTCGTCAATGGTTTCTTCTAGAGCGTCACGCATACTGCGTTCGGTTTCCTCCACGCCCTTCATTACCTTTTCCTTTGCGCTTTCAAAATCCTTGAAATAGCGCTCCTCTGCATCGCATGAACTCTGCAGAGCATCCTGTCTGCCAGCCACATCCTGCACACTCAAGACGTAGTCCCGGTAAGCTTCGTGCTGCGACTTGTCGCTGGTCAATTGCGCTTCATAAAGCGTGTGCACAAAGGCCGCCTGGGCTTGATTGCAGCGCCGCTGCATACGCATCTGGATTTCGTTCAAGGCCTTCAACCAGTCCTGCTGCAAAATGAGCAGATCCTTTTTTCCCATTTCCTCTGCTGAAGCGTGACCGTTACTATTCCCGGTCAATCCTTCTTTTTCTTTGTCTGGCTTTTGTGTAGATGATTTAGGTCTTGCCATGTCTTTCCTCCTTGTGTTTCGTACGAGCAGGTTCAATCTTTCATCAAAAACGGTTACGGGTACATACAAAGAATGTAGGTAAACAGGGCATTTCTTATGTTGGATCAAATAAAATTTGAAGATAAGGCTATTCTATTTATTCATCCCATAAAACCACGAATTGAAGGACGTGGTTTTATGGGATGAATAAATTTATGTAACAGATCAGGTTGATTACCTTTGCAAGATCTCGTCAAGGGCATTTTCGATTTAAACCGTTGCTGGTTTCGGGGTGATGAAAATAACCGCTGGCTATTTGCGGCCATGGGATTGACTATTCAAATGCATCAACTCGAAGCATTTAAAAACGGTAAGTCAACTTGGAATATCAAAAAACAGGTCTTGGGATAAACTCCGCGACACCTGAATTATGTAAAATGCTAATGGTCGCCATTTTATAGAAACCAAAATCGGAATACATATATCTTCCATAAATTATCAAATTTAGCTAACCAGGCAGGATAGACAACAAAACTTTTCATTAAAACTGATTGTATTTCAGTCAAATACAGAATTTAACCGACATTGTCAACAAAAAATATCAGGACCTGAAATTCCGATATAAGGATTAAACGTATCCTATTTACCTTACTTAAAGCAGTCCTTATTGAAAAGAAAATCAAGATTGATGTCAAGAATCTAAAACGTTTTGCTCAGAAGTATTCTCTCAAAATTCCGTTGAAGAAAGTTGAACAACTTCTGTTGAAATACAATTTAACAGAAAAAAAAAGCCATAGAATTAGTTAGTGAATTTAGAGCTAAATTCCAAAACACCCAGAAAGTTTTTTCAGAACTTTCCAATCTAAAAATCAGGCTGTATCCGGAAGATAATTCCTGTATGATTTGCGGCAGGAAAACCGGTTTGATACCAGCTCCGCTCCTGCTTGCAGGTAGGGGGATTTGGGAGGGCCGGAAGTGCAGCGGACGTCATAGAGTACTTGGCCCCAGAGTCAGGAAACAGTTCATCGAAATGGTAAAGGCGTCAGTTGACCCGCAGCGGGAAGGCTTTATCTTCATTACCCGCAAGGCACGAACCGTCAAAAACTATCACCTGTGGCTTGAGGAAGATTGCAATAAAAGCATCTCACTGGCAGCCCTGAGGCGTTGGGTCAAAGCGAAAAACCTAAAGCCGTACCCGGGAAAGCCCGATTTTGACGAAGAAGAGGTGGTAAAACACTGCTTCAACGCCGAACCTGTGTTTGATCTGATTCAGGTGGATTTTACATGGAACCGGACTTCTCAAGAGTCTGCGCCCCGAAAGACAAGGTTCATATAGAGTCGTCCCATCGCAGTTTACATAATTTTGAAATCCGAATCATCAAGACGTTTGAAAACAGAATCGTCAAAACAGAACCCGGGGATGTTTTTAAAAACGGCAAGAGGGAAAAGATCACAGTTACCCTTCTTGACGTGGACATTGAGGAATTGAGAAAACACAACATTCTTGAAAGCTATCGCAAGAAACACAACGATTTGAAACACAACTTTTCGGGGAATGGCAGGACAACAGCATGGATTCCCGAACACAAGCTTGAAAATTATTTGTCGAAAGTCAGCCCTATTGAATTTTCGTCTAAGGACGACGGCCTTCTGATTGGGGAGGCCCTTTGTCAAAAACCCTTTGAAAAACCGGTTTACCCACCGGAGGACAAAATTGAGTCAAACGAGGTGGAGCTCATCGCAAAATTCCTGGAACAACAGGGGATGGTGTCAGGAGAAAAGGGAGCCCAGGCCAGCACCGTGAAAGCTAAATAGGAAACATAGGAACCACCCATTAAAGGGCAGGTCAACAGAAAAAACACCTGCCCCTCCGAAAAAATACATCTTAGGGTAATCTTAGGAGTATAGAATATCCCCTTGTCCCGTCCCTTGTCCCGCATCATACTAAGCTGTCAACTGATTTGCAAATGGACGTCACCAAACTTCCACAACGCTATCAAAGTTGAGATGACAGTAATACTCTCAAGCCGGCAATTTTGACCAAACCCCGATGATACCCGCGCGGAAAAAGTCTCTCAAGCTCGTCCAGTTCGATCTGATTCGCCTCACAGCACTCGTATAATGTTGGAACGGAATTATTTTTTTTGAAGTTATCTCGGAGATAATAAATTAGCTTCCAGTGCTTATCGGTCAATCCACCCTCTATTTCATCTGCCCCGTGTATAGCAAAATTTTCATCCCATTCAAAAGGATCTACCAAAAATCCAAACACATCCACTCGATAAATCTTTTCCTTTGGTTTAGGCCGTGCTTTTTCATAATCGGCTTTCAGCCAGGATACAGGCGCCTGTCCACCATAATAATTCACGATACGATCCCTATAAGTTATGCCTGCAAGCTTACAGGCGCCTCTCATATATCCTGTTGGGAAAAGCTCTTTCATGCCTTTAGTTGACAATCCATTCGCCCTGCAGGTTTCATATACCAAAGGACACACCCCTTTTTGCTTAAAAGAATCTCGAACAAAACGAATAACTTTCCAATGATTCGCGGTCAAGCCATTGGGTATATGAAGGTTTGGCGCTGTTCCAATTGCAAAGTTTTCATCCCATTCCTCGAAATTACTCATAAAATTTTGATCATCAACATTATAATTCTTACCATGAAATGAAAAAATCGTCATCCTAAACTCCTTTCTCGCACACCTGATATTCAATACAAAGAGTTGACCAGTTGATCTCAAAAGCCCCAAGCCTGCGAAATTTAAGTAATAATATTAAATACATTTTAGAACATATTTATTTTGCTCTATTATTCTTACTTATTAATAAAAATATCATATGTCAACCTTTTCACACAATAGTGTTGTCAAGAAATAGATTTGTTTGGACTACATCAATAAATTGAAGAGTTTTAAGGATTGAGATATTTTTTTAGTTCTCGATAGAAATCTGTTGAATACCCTGTTTTCTTTTTAGTTTTTTTCTGCACCGGCAGCTTGAGCTTTTCAAAAAGAATCCAGCCAAGCTGCTGTGATGAGTTTATATTGAACTCTTCTCCAGCAATGGCAAAAATGCTGCCTTCAAGCCCTTCAAGCTGGTGCTCAAACGATTTTGAAA
>LGVF01026547.1_pt1 | contig 18632 bp, 15 predicted proteins | sample 469901 | NCBI WGS metagenome assembly LGVF01 (sample SAMN03893561, study PRJNA290197) | marine sediment metagenome | material: sediment; isolation source: combined push core samples #3730, #5133, and #5579 collected at Hydrate Ridge | place: Pacific Ocean: Hydrate Ridge
GAGATGGAAGCTGGAGAAGAGAATAAAGGCTACCTGCTTTGCAAGCGGGATCGGATGGGGCATCTAATGGAAGTTGATGATTGATGGTGTTTTTTACTTAACCATTTCGGAGTTTGGGCTTTTACGAGTTCATCAAGATTAGAGTTAAAAAATTCAGGTGAAAAATGGCTAATATAATTGAAGGAAACCTCAGGGCGGATGGTAAAAAGTTTGCAGTAATAGTGGCCCGGTTTAACTCTTTTCTCAGTGAGAAGCTGCTCGAGGGTGCATTGGACAGTCTGGTTCGTTCGGGTGCTCTTGATACAGATATTGATGTTGTGCGGGTACCTGGTGCCTTTGAGATTCCGTTGATTGCAAAAAAACTTGCAGGCTCCCAGAAATACGATGCTGTGATCGTTCTAGGAGTTGTCATCAGAGGTGCCACGCCGCATTTCGAGGTGGTTGTAAGTGAAGTCTCAAAAGGCACCGCTCAGGTCGGCCTTGAGACAGGCGTCCCTGTTCTCTTTGGGGTATTAACTACAGAAACTATTGAGCAGGCTATTGAAAGAAGTGGAACCAAGGCGGGTAATAAGGGTGCCGAGGTTGCAGTTGCGGCGATTGAAATGGCCAATTTGATTGAAAACCTGGACTGATTAATCTACCCCATGGGAACACGCCGGAAATCGAGAGAGGCTGCACTGCAGTTTCTGTATCAGAATGATTTTGTCAGAGTCGCTGATATCGGAAACGATATGGAACTATCTGAAAATTTTAATATTTTCTGTTCACTTTACCAGATTAATAAAAAAGCAAGGCAATATGCCTTTGATCTGGTAAAGGGCATTCTTGCTGAGATGGATGATATTGATGAGGTTATCAGTGCAGCCGCAAGCCATTGGCGACTGGTGCGTATAGCTCCGACTGACAGAAACCTGCTTCGTATTGCTGTCTTTGAAATGACTGATATGGATGATATTCCGCCCCAGGTTGCAATTAATGAAGCGGTGGAAATTGCCAAGCGATTTGGCGGCGAGGAGTCGCCCCGGTTTATCAATGGAATACTTGATGCAGTAAAGAATAATCTCGGAAAATAACTCGTAAGTCATACCACACCCTTTGAACGCCTTGCATTTCTGCTCAATTCCTAGTACATCTTGTTTCGGAAAAATATACTCCGAATCCATCAATCAAGATCGTTTCGTAATAACTCTATTTTTAGATGGCTCAAAAAAACGAATCCAAAAAGCCGGGTCTGAAGCAGGAAGCTTTATCTGTTTTCGGCATTTTTATTTCTCTTTTTCTCATTCTCAGCCTTCTCACCAGCAGTCTCAAGCTGGAAAAAAACTGGTGTGGTGAAATTGGTCTGTTGATTGCCGGACTGCTCCTTGGCTTTACCGGCTGGGGTGCGTATTTGCTGCCGGTGCTGATACTGATTCTCTCCCTTCTTTTTATAACTCCCCGGTTGTCCTTTGAACGATTGCCTCAGATTACAGCCGGCCTTACGGGTGCGATTATATCTTTCTGTGGCCTTCTTTCCTGTCTGGCAATTAAGGATCCTGTATTGATCGAGACCGGGGGATTTGTCGGCAGAACTGGATTTACACTACTCCACTCTGTGGTGGGAGATGGAGGCACAGTTATGGTGTTTCTCCTTCTTTTCCTCGTTTCTCTGATGCTCACCGTACAGTTTTCTCTCTATAAACTGATAGCCTTTATCTGGCAGAGGATTCAAAAGGTATCAGAATTTTTCAAGAGAGATTCCCTGGAGGGTCAGGAGAGTGTAGAACCGAAAATAGAAAGAGAGAATAGAGTCAAAAAAAGGAAGGAAAGACAGCCTCTGGCGGAACCATCTGATACTTCAAATATTGTTCCCGAATTGAAAGAATTTGTTTCTGCAGTAAAACAGAGCGACGAGGATGAAGTCTTTGCAGCAAAACCGGTTGCACGGGGAGAATGGAAATTACCTCCCCTCTCACTGCTTGGCAAAAATCAGCAGGTACACGACCAGGTAGACAAGGAGGTGTACTACAAGCTTTCCAAACAACTTGAACAGAAGTTGAAAAATTTTGGTGTTTCGGGAAAGGTGATCGGGATTTCTCCAGGCCCGGTTGTGACAACCTATGAATACGCACCTGCACCGGGTGTTAAGATAAATAAAATTGTCGGTCTCGCCGATGATCTGGCCTTGGGGTTGAGGGTGACATCAGTGAGAGTGGTTGGCTCAGTTCCCGGCAAAGCCGCTCTTGGAGTAGAAATACCAAATGAAAATAGAAAGATAGTTTATATTCGCGATCTGATCGGTTCTGAAGGCTATAGAAAGAATCGTGACAAGCTGTCAATTGCATTGGGTCTGGATGTAGTAGGTAATCTGTCAACCGCCAACCTGGCGAAGATGCCCCACCTCCTGATCGCCGGCGCAACCGGAGCCGGTAAAAGTGTCGGCATAAATACTATAATTGCCTCGATTCTATATAATGCCACTCCTGAAGAAGTTCGCTTTTTAATGGTGGATCCAAAACGTATAGAACTCTCAGGTTATGAGGGGATCCCCCATCTGCTGCACCCTGTGGTTGTTGATCCCAAACTCGCATCAAGGGCCTTGAACTGGGCCGTGAGAGAAATGGAGCGCAGATACAAACTGCTGGAAGAGAGCAGGGTGAAAAGCTTCGATTCGTATAATGAAAGTGCGGAAGAAAAATTGCCGTATATTGTAATAGTAGTCGACGAGCTTGCTGATCTGATGATGGTAGCCTCCAAAGATGTGGAAGCGGCTATTGCCCGACTGGCGCAAATGGCAAGAGCCGCAGGGATGCATCTTATTCTCGCCACCCAGCGGCCATCTGTGGACGTTTTGACCGGTCTTATAAAGGCAAATTTTCCAACGCGGATATCCTTTAAAGTATCCTCCAAAATTGATTCCAGAACTATCCTTGATACTGCCGGGGCCGAGCACCTCCTCGGAGCAGGAGATATGCTCCTGCTTGCACCGGGCACTTCGACTTTAAAACGTATCCACGGTGCTTTTATTTCTGAGCAGGAAACGGAAGATATCGTAGAGTTCTGGAAGAAACAGGGGAGCTCAACTTATGATGAATCTGTCATAGAAGAAATTGAGCGGGAACAAAATGGGGATAGTGACTACGGGGATGAGGAATATGATGAACGGTACGATGAGGCGGTTGCTATTGTAACCGAGGCGGGACAGGCTTCTATTTCCATGGTCCAGCGGAGGCTGAGAGTCGGTTATAACAGAGCTGCAAGAATGATTGAACGAATGGAAAAGGAGGGAGTTGTCGGCCCCGCAGATGGAGCTAAGCCCCGTCAGGTTATTGTGCGGGAGAATTACGTATAAACTCTGGCTGTTTCTGAATGAATTTTCTTGACAATTATTCCCTAACCAGATATAAAAAAGTCTTACTAAAATGAGTAGCCATTCATTATTTTATGTGTCTGGTTGTTTATGTGTCAATGGATGTTTTTCTTTGTCCATGGCTGAGATTTTGAGTAGCTTTTATTGTGCTGTGTATAGTTTTAGTTGACCCTGTCGGTTCAGGGTCACAACAGTTAATACAAACTGAGGAGGTAGTTTAATGCCAAGTTATGTAGAGCCTGCAAAATGTGATGGCTGCAAGGGTGGAGACAAAACGGCGTGCATGTACATTTGTCCAAACGATCTGATGGTTTTGAACGTCGAGACGATGCTGGCGTACAATCAGGAACCGGATGCATGTTGGGAGTGCTATTCCTGTGTTAAGATTTGCCCGCAGGGTGCTATTTTTGTTCGTGGTTATGATGACTTTGTGCCCATGGGCGGTCAGGTTCACCCGATGAGATCTTCTGATTCCATCATGTGGACTGTTAAGTTTCGTAACGGTAATTTGAAGCGTTTCAAGTTTCCAATTCGCACCACCGCTGAAGGTGCTGCCAATGCTTATGGAGCCGAGAAAGGCGCTAACCTGGATGACGAATGTCTGCTCCTTGAAGCTGATCTTCCTACCCCTAAATAAGCTGAGTTAGAAGGTTTTAACTGAAAAATCTTATTATTTTAAGGAGATTTAAATATGGCATTACCTAATAAACCAAAAGGTGAGCTTCTCGCCGATGTGAATCCGGAAGTCGTCGAGATGGACGTTGACGTACTGATCGTCGGTGGCGGCATGGCTGCTTGTGGAACTGCTTTTGAAATCAAGAAGTGGGCTCCTGAAGATTTGAAAATATTACTCGTTGACAAGGCGTCTGTTGAGCGTTCTGGAGCAGTTGCTCAGGGTCTCTCTGCTATTAACACCTACATCGGCGAAAACCCAATTGAAGATTACGTAAAGATGGTACGTAACGATCTTATGGGTGTTGTTCGTGAAGATCTTATCTATGACTGTGGTCGTCACGTAGATGAGTCTGTTAAGCTCTTTGAAGAATGGGGACTCCCTGTCTGGAAGAAAGATGCTGATGGTGAGAATATCGATGGTGCCAAACCTGCTAAAAGCCTGCGTGAAGGTGGAACCCCTGTACGCACAGGTAAATGGCAGATCATGATTAACGGTGAATCTTATAAGCCGATTGTTGCAGAGCCTGCACTGACTGCTCTTGGTGCTGATAATGTTCTCGAGCGTCTTTTTATTGTTAAGCTCCTGCTTGACAAGAACAAGCCGAATCAGATTGCTGGTGCTGCTGGTTTTTCAACCCGTGAAAATAAAGTTGTTGTCATCCGTTGCAAAACTGCAATGGTTGCCTGTGGTGGCGCTGTTAACATTTTCCGTCCACGTTCTACAGGTGAAGGTAAAGGTCGTGCATGGTATCCGGTATGGAATGCAGGATCCACTTACACCCTGGCTGCTCAGGTTGGTGCTACTCTGACCATGATGGAAAATCGTTTCACCCCATCCCGTTTTAAAGATGGATATGGACCTGTCGGTGCATGGTTCCTCCTGTTCAAAGCTAAAGTTGCCAACGGTCTTGGTGAATTTTATGCGATGGGTGATGCTGCAAATGAAGAATTGGCAAAATTCATGCCTTATGGAGGATCTCCTGTTACTCCGACATGTCTGCGTAACCATCTGATGATCAACGAGCTGAAAGAAGGTCGTGGTCCTATCTATATGGCTACCGATGTTGCTCTGAATGCATTCCTTGACGAGCGTCGTGACGCCGGTATGGACGAAAAGAAACTGAAGAAGTTCTGGAAGCATCTTGAGTCTGAAGCCTGGGAAGATTTCCTCGATATGTCAGTTGGTCAGGCTGGTCTCTGGGCTGGTACAAACACTGAGCCAGAGAAAGTAGGTTCTGAGATTATGCCGACCGAACCGTATATGCTCGGTTCCCACTCCGGTTGCTGTGGAATCTGGTGTTCCGGTCCTGAAGAAGACTGGGTACCCGATGTTCAGAATGATTCCCGTGCCCATAAGTATAAGTGGGGATACAACCGTATGACCACTGTTGACGGTCTCTTCACTGCTGGTGATGGTGTTGGTGCATCCGGTCATAAGTTCTCCTCCGGATCCCATGCTGAAGGTCGTATCTGTGCTAAGCAGATGGTTAAGTTCTGTCGTGATAACGCTGATTTTACACCAGAGCTTAAGCAGACTGCTCAGGAAATTGCTGATGAGATCTACGCTCCTGTAAGACTTTACAGTGAGTTTGTCGGTGAGTCTACTGCCGCAGATGTGAATCCGAACTACTGCAAACCTGCTGGTTTGATGATGCGCCTGATGAAGGCCACTGATGAATATGGTGGTGGTGTAGCTACCTACTATATGACCTCCGGCAAGCTTTTGGGCATGTGTCTGGATCTTCTCCAGCTCCTCCGTGAAGATGCTGCCAAGATGGCTGCCGGCGATCTTCATGAGCTTCTCCGCTGCTGGGAGAACTACCACCGTATCTGGTGTGTTGAGACCCATATTCGTCACATCGAGTTCCGTGAAGAATCCCGTTATCCCGGATTCTACTATAGATCGGATTTCCCGAATGTTGATGACGAAAACTGGAAGTGTTTCGTTAACTCTACTTTTGACCCTGAGACTCAGGAATGGAAGTGTGAGAAGGTTGAAGTTATAAACCTTGTAGAGACAGATCCTTGGCTGTAATTGACAGGCAACACTGTTGATATGAAGTAAGATTAATCTCCAGGGGTCATATTGACTCCTGGAGATTTTTTAGTATGTGGAAGGTGATTTTAGCTTATGTTGGCTGTAGGGGGAAAACGCCCTGGTCAACCTAAGCTAAAATAGTTTTCACCGGTTTTTGAAGTAATTTGTTCTGTAGAGTTTAATCTGTCGATAGTACACTATTTTAAGAGCAATCATGGAGGTAAGGTATGACTGACGAGCATGGCACTTCCGGTGCAGTATTGGTCGTAGGCGGAGGCATCAGTGGTTTGACTACTGCATTGGAAGCCGCTGAAGTCGGAAATGATGTATTTCTTGTCGAGAAAGGCGCATATTTTGGCGGCCGGGTAGCACAGTTGAATGAGTATTTTCCAAAACTCTGTCCACCCAGCTGCGGACTTGAAATTAATTTCCGCCGTATTAAGGATAATCGCAGGATTAGAACATACACCATGACAACAGTTAAATCTGTTTCCGGTGGTCCTGGTAATTATGAAGTAACGCTGGAGAAGGCTCCGCGTTATGTGAACAGCAACTGCACAGCTTGTGGTGACTGCAGTGATGCCTGTCCCGATGAGATTGATAATGAATTCAATTTCGGCATGGATAAATGTAAGGCGGCATATCTGCCCCATGAGATGGCATTTCCCAGGCGTTATGTTATTAACAAAGATGCTCTAAGTCCTGCTGGTGCTGAAGCCGTTGAGGCCGCATGTAAATATAATGCTGTTGACCTTGATATGCAGGTTGAGACGGTAACCGTAAATGTTGCTTCAATTGTCTGGGCAACCGGCTGGACTCCATATGAGCCAACCAAGATGGAGAATCTCAAGTATGCCGAGTCAGATGGTATTATAACCAATATGATGATGGAGCGCATGGCGGCACCGGGTGGACCGACGGGTGGGTCTATCGTGCGGCCCGGAGATGGGAAAGAGATTGAATCTATTGCCTTTGTTCAGTGTGCGGGATCAAGGGACGAAAATCACCTTGAATACTGTTCACATATCTGCTGTATGGCTACCTTCAAACAGATGACATATGTGCGTAACCAGTACCCTGATGCACAGATCTATGTATTCTATATTGACCTTAGAACTCCCGGGAAATATGAGAAGTTCAGGGAAGCTCGGATGGCGGATGAGAATGCTACATTTATTAAAGGAAAGGTTGCGGATATCGTACCTGAAGCTGATGGTGGTGTAACTGTTATTGCTGAAAATACCATGATTGCTGAAAAAATATCACAAAAGGTTGACTTGGCAGTTCTGGCAACCGGTATGCAGCCATCTCTGGATATACAGGGTGCTCCTGTACCGCTGGACATGGATGATAACGGTTTTGTCATTTCAAATTTTGAAAAAGCAATGATAGCAGCGGGATGTGCAAAAAAAGCTGCTGATGTTGTTACCACCACTCAATCATCAACTGCAGCTGCCCTTAAGGCAATTCAGGTTTCCAGGAGGTAATTATTAATGGATAAGACATATTGCTCGTATATATGTTCTGGTTGTGGCATCGGGGACGCGCTCGATATGGAAGCACTTGCCGAAGTCGTAACCGATGAGATGTCAATGGAGTGCAAAACTCATGAATGCCTTTGTGGGGCTGAGGGTCGCGCTTTCATTGAGAAAGATATTGCAGATGGCATCAATACCGTTGTCATAGGAGCTTGTTCTCCCAGGGTGATGACCAATGAATTTGATTTTGGTGATGATAAGATAACCGTTCGTGCCAACCTGCGTGAACAGGTAGTCTGGTCGGAAATTAAGCCTGCTGAGGGTGAAGAGCCCAATGAAGAGGCAGCTGAATATCTGCAGGAGAGTGGTTCTGACTATATGAGGATGGCATGTACCCGTGCACAGAAAACTGAACTGCCGGAGCCCTATCTGCTTGAGGTTATGAACAGGACCATTATGGTCATGGGCGGGGGACTGGCTGGTCTTACTGCTGCAAAAGAGGCTGCAGCTGCCGGCTATGATGTGATAGTTGTCGAAAAAGAGGCTCAGCTTGGCGGCAAGGCAAATGGCTGGCGTAAATCCTTCCCCACCAAGGCCCCATGGACCGACCTGGAAGAAAATCCCATTGATGCACTGATCGCCGAGGTTTCAGGTAATGATAAGATCACGGTTAAAACTGAAACAGAGGTTGCTCGTATAGCTGGTGCACCTGGAGATTTCGGAGTCAGCTTTAAGGCAACCGGTGCTGAAACCGAATGGGATGCTCCCGCCAAGGTAACTACAGAAGATGCAGACCTGATTGCAAAAGGCGAGATGGATGATCCCAATGTCGGGCTGCAGCCATATGTCGAAATTGATTCGAATGCTGTCAAAGTCGGATCGGTTGTTCTCGCAACAGGCTGGACCCCTGCAGATGTTTCACAGTATGAGCATCTTGGATATGGAACTCTAAAAAATGTTGTAACTAACGCAGAATTTGAAAAACTTGCCAAAGAGGGCAAGGTTCCTGCAAATGTTGCTTTTGTCCAGAGTCCCGGGGGCAAAGATAATGACAACGATTTCCCATACTGTAACTCCGTTACTTCAATGGTAGCGTTGAAGCAGGCTCAGTACGTTACTGAAGATAATGAAGACGGCAGGGCTTATATTCTCTATCAGCATATGAGAACTCCTGGGCATATGGAACTGTTCTATAAAAATGCCCAGCTCAACGACGCCATTTTTATGACAAAAGCTTCCGTTGTGCAGGTGGCAGAGAATGGTGACCAGCTCAGTGTTGCAGCTGAAGACACCCTGCTTGGTGAAGATATTACTTTGGACGTTGATATGGTAGTGCTGGCGGCCGGTATGGAGCCTACGACCCTCAAAGAATATTCCATTAATCTTGCCTATCGTCAGGGACCTGAGTTTTCCGACCTTGAGCTTTTTGACGGATATGCTGATTCTCACTTCATCTGCTTTCCTTATGAAACCAGGCGCACAGGTGTGTATGCCTGTGGTGGCGTAAGAAAGGCGGAAACTATGGAAGAGGCTGTGGATGATGCTACTGGGGCTGCTCTTAAAGCTATCCAGTGTATTGAATCTGTTGACCGCGGGGTTTCGGTTCATCCACGTTCAGGTGATGCTACTTATCCTGATTTTTTCATGCAGAGATGTACTCAGTGTAAGCGATGCACAGAGGAGTGTCCTTTTGGCGCCCTGGATGATGATGAGAAGGGGACACCGCTGCCTAATCCGACCCGGTGCCGTCGCTGTGGAACCTGTATGGGCGCTTGTCCTGAAAGAATCATCGGCTTCAAGGATTATAACATTGATCTTATCGGCTCAATGATCAAATCTGTTGAGGTTCCGGAAGATGATGATGATCGCTTACGAATTCTGGTATTTGTATGTGAAAACGATGCATATCCAGCTCTGGATATGGCTGGTATGAGACGAAACGGCCTCAACCATATGTTACGCTTTATACCCGTACGATGTCTTGGTTCTGTTAATATGGCCTGGATTCGTGATGCGCTCTCTGCCGGAATGGACGGAGCAATGCTGCTGGGCTGTAAATATGGTGATGATTACCAGTGCCATTTCGTCAAAGGATCTGAGATTGCAGATAAGAGAATGGAAAATATAGGTGATACTCTGTCTACCCTCGGCCTTGAGCCTGAGCGATGTGCCACCGAGCAGGTTGCCATCACAGATTATGACAAGATACCACAGATACTCAATGATTTTGTTGATGAAATTGTTGAGATGGGACCAAATCCATTCAAAGGCTTCTAATCTGTTTTTTATCATGACGCTGCTGTCTCTTATGACAGCAGCGTTTCATCTGCCGATCAGGGGCAAAAATTGAGATTATTCAAATATTGATAATATTGCAGGAGGAAGATTATGAATGTTCAACCGGATTTAGAATTTATCAGGTCTTTGAAAGAGGCTGGAGGTGACACACTTAAAAAGTGTTATCAATGCGCAACATGTTCAGTAACATGTCCCCTCTCAAAAGATGGTTCACCGTTTCCCCGTAAGGAGATGATCTGGTCCCAGTGGGGATTGAAAGAGAAGCTTCTGGCGGATCCGGATGTATTTCTCTGTCACCAGTGCGGCGACTGCACTGCAAATTGCCCGAGAGGCGCAAAACCCGGGGATGTGCTTGGAGCTATTCGTGCCTATGCATATACTTTTTATGGATGGCCGGCGCCTCTGGCGAAATTGGCTTCAAGTGCCAAAGGGCTGCCGATGCTGATCGGTATTCCTGTGGTTGTCATTTTCATTATGTGGATGATTTCCGGTGCCATGCATATTCCAACTTCGGAACAATTTGCTGATCACGGGTACCAGCAGTTTTTTGGTCACTGGGGTTTCAAATGGTACGCAAAAAATATCTTTTTTATTGTTTTGATCATGGTCCCTTCATTGGGGCTTGGCCTGTTTTCCGCGTATAAGGGAATTACCAAGATGTGGAAAACGATGGCAGAAAATGAGGGTGTTAATACCGATTATCGGCCGTCCGCAGTTCAATTTGTCAAAGAATTTCTCTGGCCTTCGCTTGTCGAAATAGTAAATCATGATCGTTTTAAGGAATGTACAGATAACAGGGACAGAGTACGAGGGCACCAACCCCTGATGCTTGCCTTTATAGGTCTGTTCATCGTCACCTGCTGGTCCCTGCTTAAAAATGATGTGATTGGTTTGGTTCTGCCATCCTGGCATGGCCCGATGTCGCTGATGGATCCGTTCAAGATTTTGGCGAATGTTTCTGCCGTTGCGTTGCTTTTTGGTATTGCTGTACTCTGGAGTAACAGAAAGAAAGCCGAACAGGAACTGGGCACCAAAGCAACTTTTTATGACTGGTTCCTTATCTGGGAAATTACAGCAGTGGGTGTTACCGGTCTGGGAGCAGAATTGCTCAGGTGGGCTGGAGCACCAGCTCTTGGATACATTGTATACTTTTTACATCTGGTATCCATCATGATGCTTTTTCTCTACCTGCCCTATACGAAACTTGCCCATCTTATCTATAGGACAACTGCATATTCTTTTGAGAAATATCGCGAGAGTGCATTTGCTAAAAAGTAGTTTTTTCAGACTTTATTGTTGAGGAAAGGGCCGGATCGTAAAACGATCCGGCCCTTTTTTTTTGAGACTTCTGATCCCATGTTTTATATGGCAGGTATGCGCATCTCTTTGGCGAGGAAAATCAGTTTTAATATCAGGTAAGAAAAAATCATTTTTGGTGAAAATAAATATTGAATTTAGAGTTTGAAGTGAGTATATTCTGTTGCCTTGTATGCTGGCGTAGCTCAATTGGTAGAGCTCCTCACTTGTAATGAGGTTGTTGTGGGTTCAAGTCCTATCGCCAGCTCCAAATTTCACATCACATTATAAAGTTTTAGAAAGGGTATCTTTGTGTCTGGCATATTCCAGGCACTTCTCAAGGAGGGGTTCCCGAGTGGTCAAAGGGAACAGACTGTAAATCTGTCGGCCAAGCCTTCGAAGGTTCAAATCCTTCCCCCTCCACCACCCCTTTCTCTTTATGTGATGAGAAATATCCAGAGCGGGAATAGCTCAATTGGTAGAGCATCAGCCTTCCAAGCTGAGGGTTGCGAGTTCGAGTCTCGTTTCCCGCTCCATTTTTTCAGTACCTTGGAAATATTTTTGAAGTCTCGGCTTATTTCGTGATTTTTAGAAAGAATTTCGTGAAGGTACTTATCCCGTTTATCGGGTTTGTTTCTTATACAGGGATAGAGTTGCCCACGTAGCTCAGTTGGTAGAGCGCATCCTTGGTAAGGATGAGGTCACCGGTTCAAATCCGGTCGTGGGCTCCAGCCTGGTATGAGGTTTCATTGTAAAGAATATTTTTAACGGCCTGAGGAGACAAGAAGATGTCAAAGGAAAAATTTGAAAGGACTAAGCCGCATGTCAACGTTGGGACTATTGGTCATATCGATCATGGTAAGACTACCTTGACCGCTGCGATTACTCGTGTCTTATCTTTAAAAGGTCAGGCTGAATTTACTGACTTCAGTGATATTGACAAGGCACCGGAAGAAAAAGAGCGGGGGATTACCATCGCCACTGCGCATGTTGAGTATGAGACGGAAAAGCGTCACTATGCCCATGTGGACTGTCCAGGCCATGCGGATTATATTAAAAATATGATTACCGGTGCTGCTCAGATGGATGGTGCTATCCTTGTTGTAGCCGCTACTGATGGAGCTATGCCGCAGACCAGAGAACATATCCTGCTTGCACGCCAGGTCGGTGTTCCTGCCATGGTAGTGTTCCTGAATAAATGCGATATGGTGGATGACGAGGAACTCATTGAGCTGGTGGATATGGAATTGCGTGAACTGCTTGATAAGTATGAGTTTCCAGGGGATGATATCCCGTTTGTTCAAGGTTCAGCACTGCTGGCACTTGAGAATCCTGAAGATGAGGCTGCTGCGAAGTGCATCTGGGAGCTGATGGATGCTATTGATTCTTATATCCCTGAGCCAAAACGTGATATTGATCAGCCATTCCTTATGCCGGTAGAGGATGTCTTCTCCATCTCAGGACGTGGTACAGTTGCAACCGGTCGAGTGGAGCGCGGTGTTGTCCATGTCGGTGACGAGATTGAGATCGTTGGTATTAAAGAAACCCAGAAGACCACATGTACCGGAGTTGAGATGTTTCGCAAGCTCCTTGATGAAGGACAGGCTGGTGATAATATAGGTGCACTGCTACGTGGCATAAAACGTGAAGAGATTGAGCGCGGTCAGGTTCTCGCTGCTCCTAAATCCATTATGCCTCATACTAAATTTAAGGCGGAATGCTATATTCTAGGGAAAGATGAGGGTGGTCGTCATACTCCATTCTTTAATGGATATCGGCCGCAGTTCTACTTTAGAACCACTGATGTTACAGGAGTGGTTACTTTGGCCGAAGGTGTTGAGATGGTAATGCCGGGTGATAATATTGCAGCTGATGTTGAGCTGATTACTCCGATTGCCATGGATGTGGGTCTGCGTTTTGCTATTCGTGAAGGTGGGCGTACTGTTGGTGCCGGCGTTATTAGTGAGATTGTTTCCTGATCACTGCGCGATAATTAACATTGTCCTGTGAATGTATAGCATCACAGGACAATTTTTTGTATAGGATAAAGTAATGAGAGATATCGTGACTCTGGCATGTGGGACTTGTAAGCGTCGTAACTATACGACAACGAAGAATAAAAGAAACACGCCTAATAAGTTGGAATTTAATAAATACTGCCCGTTTTGCAGGATTCATACTCCTCATAAAGAGACGAAATAGTATTCTTTGCAGGCCAGTAGCTCTAATTGGTAGAGCGCCGGACTCCAAATCCGGATGTTGGGGGTTCGAGTCCCTCCTGGCCTGCCATAACTGTTTGTAGAGGTGTTATTTTAATCATCTTGGGTATGGCTCATTTTATTTCAGGGAAATGTTATGGCAGCAAAACCAAAATCGAAAAAGAACCGAGTAGTGAAGGAGCCTGAGGCATCACCATACTCACCTGCCCAGATAAAGAAATTTATTGAAGAAGTTAAGGTAGAATTTTTTAAAATTGTCTGGCCCGATAGAAAAATGACTTTAGGGCTAACCGGGGTAGTTGTTGCCTTAACAGTGGTGATCTCTATATATCTTGGAACGGTTGATCTCCTGTTGGGCAAGGTTGTCGCTTCAATCCTGCGGTAAATAAACCGTATGATGATCCTCCGTTATCTTACAGGTAGTTGATTTTTAAAAATATTTTTATATACTGATCTTATGGCAAGACAATGGTACATACTTCAAGTCCACTCGGGTTTTGAGGAGAAGGTGAAGGCTACTCTTGAGGAGCGTATTAAAAAAGAGGGGTTAGAGGAGTCCTTCGGTGAAATTCTTGTGCCTGCAGAGCAGGTTGTGGAAATGATCAAGGGAACCAGGAAGACTTCCAGTAGAAGATTTTTTCCCGGTTATATGCTTGTCAGTATGGATCTGAATGATGAAACCTGGCATACGATCCATCAGGACATGCCTCGTGTGGTTGGGTTTGTAGGTGATGATCGTGACCCCACGCCTCTCTCCGATGAAGATGCCGCGAAGATTATTGGTAGAATCCAGGACGGTTCCGAGAGACCAAGACCAAAGGTTATATTCAGTATCGGGGAAGTTGTCAGAGTTACAGACGGACCATTTGCCAATTTTCAAGGGGTGGTTGATGAAGTTTTTCCAGAAAAAGGCCGCGTGCGTGTAATGGTATCTATTTTTGGAAGGGAAACTCCGGTTGAGTTGGAATTTGTTCAGGTTTCGAATACCTAAACTGAAATCCTGCGTTCCGGTTGAAACTAGGAGGCTGTCCGAGAATAAGCATTCCCGGACCACCTCCTAGAAATTTGCGATTAAATTAAAGATAGTTAGTTGGAGTAATATAATGGCCAAAAAAGAAATGGCATTTATCAAGTTGCAGATACCAGCTGGTAAAGCCAATCCCTCACCACCTGTCGGTCCTGCTCTTGGACAGCATGGCGTCAACATCATGGAGTTCTGTAAGAATTTCAATGCTAAGACACAGTCCATGGGTGATACTATTGTACCCGTTGTCATTACCGTATACCAGGATCGTTCCTTTTCCTATATTACCAAAACTCCTCCGGCATCGTTTCTACTGTTAAAGGCCGCCGGGTTGCAGAAGGGGTCAGGAAATCCCAAGACTGAACGTATCGCTGAGATTGGACGTGATAAAATTCGGGAAATCGCCGAGATCAAAATGGTTGATCTTAACGCATATGATGTTGAGGGTGCCATGCGAATTATTGAGGGAACCGCTCGAAGTGCAGGCATCACTGTAGTTGACTGACCCAAATATACCAGAATTCTCAGGATGGTCAGGTAAAGTTTTTTAGATGCCATCATAATTCATTACTGCCGCCAGGATTATATTCCTGTATGAGTAGGAGGCTGATATGCCGAAACATGGAAAAAATTTTAGAAACAAAGCCGAAGGAATTGATCGTACAGTTCTCTACAATGCAGAGGATGGTGTCAAGAAAGTTATTGATTCTTCATATGCAAAGTTTGATGAAACTTTTGATGTAGCGATAAAACTTGGAGTGGATCCAAGACATGCTGATCAGATGATTCGGTCATCAGTTTCGTTGCCCCACGGCACAGGTAAAGTTTCACGTGTGCTCGTTTTTGCAAAGGGAGAAAAAGAAGCTGAAGCATTAGACGCCGGAGCTGATTTTGTTGGTGGCGACGATCTGGTTGAAAAAATAAAAGATGGTTGGCTGGAGTTCGATAAAACAGTTGCTACTCCTGATATGATGGGAACTGTGGGTAAGATTGGTCGAATTCTGGGTCCTCGAAATCTGATGCCAAATGCCAAACTTGGTACAGTAACTTTTGATATTGCAGAGGTTGTAAAAGAAATCAAAGGTGGAAAAGTTGACTTTAGAGTGGACAAGGCCGGTATAATTCATGCCGGGATAGGCAAGGTCTCATTCGGCCAGGAAAAGCTGGTTGAAAATCTATTGGCGTTTGTCATCCGTATAGTGCAACTTAAACCTTCTGCAAGTAAAGGTATCTACTTAAAGAGTATAACTGTTTCTTCCACAATGGGGCCTGGTGTAAAGCTCGATCCTTTAGTGGTTAGAACGATAATTAAATAAATATTGTTTCTTATCGGCAGCGACTACTGTCGATAAGTTTAGTCGAAGACAGCGGGTACATCTTGTTTAATTGTGAGATTATCACAACCTGCCTAGACGTGTAATGGTTGATTTGCTTTCTATTCTGAATTTTTGAGAGCCGAGTCTTATTTCAGCCTTAATTCCATGTAACTGCTGTTTCGAATCCCTTCATTTTAATTTAACCCAGGAGGAGTGCTTTGAATCGTGATGAAAAAGTGACCCTTGTCTCGGAATTGAATGATTCGTTCAGCCGGGCCAATTTTACAATTGTCGCTGACTATTGTGGTTTGAATGTCTCTGAAATACAGCAGATTCGAGTTGAACTGAGAAGCTGTGATTCAGAAATAAGAATAGCCAAAAATACTCTCCTAAGGCGGGCAGCCAAAGAGACAGCAAATGCAGTGTTAAACGACGATTTTGTCGGTACAACTGCTGTTGTTATGTCTTATGCTGACCCGGTGGCACCTGCAAAGGCTATAGCAAAATTTGCAGATGATTTTGAGAAATTCAAAATTCGTTCCGCCGTGCTTGATGGAGAAAAAATCAGTGTGGAAGAGCTTGTTGCTCTTTCAAAATTGCCTACCAAGGAAGTATTGCTTGGACAACTGCTGTCTACCTGGAACAATGTACCTACGGGACTTGTACAGGTTCTCACCGGTGTGCCGCGTACTTTCGTGTATGGACTACAGGCTCTCAAGGAAAAAAAGGAAGAAGCCGAAAATTAGTACCCAGGGCGTTATTTGTTGTGAAGGTACTTATCCAAGGATTCAAAAAAATTGATCTATTCGAATAAGCTGAAATTATTCTGGATAGAAATCCCAAATCAAAAGAGGTAATTTAACATGGCTGTTACAAAAGAAGACGTAATCGAGTTCATTTCAAATATGACCGTTCTCGAGCTTTCAGAGTTGATCAAGGAGTTTGAAGATAAGTTTGGTGTTTCTGCTGCCGCACCCGTCGCAGTAGCTGCTGCAGGTGGCGGTGGCGATGCTGCACCCACTGAAGAGCAAACTGAGTTTGATGTTATTCTCTCCGGTTTTGGAGATCAGAAGATCAAGGTTATTAAAGAAGTTCGCGCTCTAACCGGCCTCGGTCTGAAGGAAGCTAAAGTCCTTGTTGAATCTGCTCCTGCTCCTTTGAAAGAAGCAATTACCAAAGAGGAAGCTGAGGAAATAAAAACAAAGATCGAAGCCGTTGGTGCTACTGTAGAGATAAAGTAAACGTCTCCATACCCTGTTGCTCCGACTGGGAGCAACGTCAGTTTGAACACAACACGCTACGGGCACAGCCGCGTAGCGTGTTGTGTTTTATGGCAATTATATTTATTTTTTAAAAAAAGTCCTGATATCAAGTGGTTCTTGAATAGATCAAAAAGAATCTTAGTATGCCTGAAAACAATGCTTATGTTTTGGCTTGCTCATAACCCTAGGTAGAATGGATTTATACATTCATTAGATTTAATTTCTGCAAAATTTTTCCCTGCTAAAGAAAAGGAAAAATTAAAAACCACTAAATACTGAGTCCAGGCTGTTGAATTCCGACTTTTTCGTACGATTATAAGGCAATTTCGAGGACAAATATGGAAATAATTAGGAAGAACTTTGCCACTGCTGAAACCGTTTTGGAGCCCCCGCATCTCATATCCATGCAGCGCCTTTCTTACGAGAAGTTCCTGCAAATGGATAGTGACCCTGATGAGAGGGATGATTTTGGACTGCAGGCGATCTTGAAAAATGTGTTTCCGATTAACGATTTTAACGGGGTTTGCTCCCTGGAATTTGTAAGGTATAAATTCGGTGAGCCGAAGTACACGGTTCAGGAATGTCAGCAGAGGGGGATGACTTACGATATTCCCCTCAAGATTGTTGTCAGGCTGATTACCTTTGATGTAGATGCGGAGACCGGCGTACAATCCATTCGTGACATTAAAGAGCAGGAGGTGTTCCTGGGGTCACTTCCCCTGATGAGAGGGGATGGTGTTTTTGTGATCAATGGCACTGAGCGGGTAATTGTATCCCAACTGCAGCGTTCTCCAGGTCTCTTTTATACCCATGATAACGGTAAAAGCCATTCAAGTGGAAAACTCCTCTATTCAGCCAGAATAATCCCTGTTCGAGGGTCGTGGATTGATCTCGAGTTCGATATAAAAGATGTACTCCATGTGCGGATTGACAGGCGGAGAAAATTTCCCGTCACTACCCTGCTGAAAGCCATTGGATACACAGATGAAGAGCTTCTCGCTGAATTTTATCCATTAAGCGTTATTAAAAAAACTGCTGATGGCTATATGAAGAGCTTTGATACCGAGCTTTTTAAAGGTAAAAGGCTTGAGTTTGACCTTATTGATCCTGCTGATGGAGAAATAATCGGCAAAAAAGGCAAGAAAATTTCCAAGGTTCTATGCAAAAAAATTGAAGCCGCCGGAATAGAATTTCTCCCGGTCTCTGTAGAAAGTCTGATCGGGACAGTCCTTGCTAATACTCTTATTGATAAAGAAACAGGCGAGCCCTTTGCCTTGTGTAATAGTGAGATCACCGAAGCTTCCCTTGAGTCACTGGAAAATGCAGGCATTACGGAGTTTAAAATCCTTCATATTGATGGAGTAAACTATTCAGATTCCTTCAGCAAGACGCTTTCCCTCGATAAGGCAAAAAATCATGAGGAGGCACTACTTGAAATCTATCGTCGCTTAAGGCCTTCAAGTCCTCCAACCCTTGAAGTTGCCGAGACTTTTTTTGAAAACCTTTTTTTCAATCAGGATCTCTACGATCTCTCAGAGGTTGGAAGATATAAAATCAATGCAAAATTAGGGCTCGATGTTGACATAAATAACCGCGCGTTAACCCGTGATGATGTTATTCACGCCGTTCGACACCTTGTACGACTCAAAGATTCACAGGGCGGGATTGACGATATTG
>LGVF01011947.1_pt3 | contig 18589 bp, 13 predicted proteins | sample 469901 | NCBI WGS metagenome assembly LGVF01 (sample SAMN03893561, study PRJNA290197) | marine sediment metagenome | material: sediment; isolation source: combined push core samples #3730, #5133, and #5579 collected at Hydrate Ridge | place: Pacific Ocean: Hydrate Ridge
CATTATACAAGAAATAATATCCAAACTTGCAGCGACCTCATATCGCGTTGTTTGGAAGGTTTCCAGCTCTCCGGTCATACAGCCCAGCACACATGCTGCTCCCTCGACCCAGCCTTCCCCACCAACAGCAGCTCCTGTAAAACCACCGGTTCGCGCCACCAACAACGGATTCAACCTTAATTCTAAATATACCTTTGAAGAATTTGTTCCTGGCTCATCTAATCAATTTGCCTGTGCCGCCGCCATGGCTGTAGCTAACAATCCCGCCACTACCTACAATCCACTCTTTATTTACGGTGGAGTAGGTCTAGGCAAGACACATCTGGTTACAGCAATTGGCAATGCTATTTTAAAAAACAATCCCGAGATGAAGGTATGTTATTACACCTCGGAGAAGTTCATGAACGAATTAATCAATTCATTGCGCTACGCCAAGATGGATGAATTTCGTAATAAATTCAGATCTATGGACGTTTTACTTATTGATGACGTGCAATTCATAGCTGGCAAAGAAAGAACACAGGAAGAATTTTTTCACACCTTCAACGCCCTATATGATTCCCATAAACAAATAGTGGTCACCTCTGATAAGTTTCCAAAAGAGATTCCCGGCCTTGAAGAACGTTTACGCTCTCGTTTTGAGTGGGGCCTGATCGCAGATATTCAAGCACCAGATATGGAAACAAAGCACGCTATTTTAAAGATGAAGGCTGAAGCCAACGGCATCGGCCTTCCCGAAGATGTGGCTTATTTTTTGGCAAATTCGATCAGCAGCAACGTTCGAGAACTGGAGGGTTATCTGGTAAGAATAGGTGCCTATTCCAGCCTGACGGCCACTCCAGTGACCCTTGAAATGGCCCAGGAAGTGTTGAAAGATATACTCGTCGAAAAAAAACGAGAACTCAGCGTCGAAGAAATTCAGAAACGAGTTGCGCATCATTATGGTATCAAAGTAGCTGAAATTAAATCTTCTAAAAGAATGAAAGCTCTGGTTTTGCCCCGGCAAATAGCCATGTATCTATCCCGCCAATTGACATCCTTCTCCTATCCGGAGATAGGTGACCGTTTTGGCGGTAAGGACCACTCCACTATTATTCATGCGATTAAAAAAATCGAAAGAAACATGGAAGAAGATTTTCAACTTAGAACTGTCATCAATTCCCTTAAAAAAGAATTGACCACCTAAGCGGCAATAAAAGTTGTGGATGAAAATGTTAACAACTGAGTTAAATTTGACATTCCAGGACTTATCCACAAAAACTGCTACTTTAAACACACCCAAAAGCGATTTTTGAACACAATCTATTGTGTTGTTTTTTAAAGGTTTTTATAGGATACCAACTAATCAACAGGCATCTACTACTATCTACTATTTTTAAAAGAAAAGACTATAATAAACAGTAGGCTGTTAACAGGAGGCTTCATGCGCTTCGCCATTGAAAAAGAAATTTTCATCAAGGGGCTATCCCGAATTCAAGGGATAGTAGAAAAAAAGAATACAATCCCAATTCTGGCTAATGTTCTGATTGAAGCAGTTGACGGTGAGATTCAACTAACAGCCACCGATTTGGAAGTCGGCATGAAGGCCAGTTATCCGGCCACCGTTAGTTCCCCGGGGAAAATAACCGTTTCCGCTAAAAAATTATATGAAATCATTAAGGAACTTCCTGAGCAGGAAATAGATTTCAATGCCAAGGAAAATTGTTGGATTGAAATTCGTTGTGGCAAGGCCTACTTCAACATTGTTGGCCTATCAGCAGAAGAATTTCCTTATTTCCCCCATTTTCAAAAAGAACAGTTTGTCACCGTCGACGGCTCTCTTTTAAAGGAAATGATCGACAAGACCTTTTTCTCGATTTCTACCGACGAGAGTAAATACAATCTCAACGGAATCTACTTTCGCCCTGTGGAAATCGACGGTCAATCCTTGCTACGCCTAGTGGCAACAGACGGCCATCGACTATCGCTAATTCAAAAACCTTTAGATGTAAGCCATATCGAGCAATTAGCCAAAGGGGTCATCTTTCCCCGTAAAGGTATTTTTGAACTGAAAAAAATGGCAGAAGAAAATGACGGTGAATTACTAATCGGATTTTTCGATAACAATGCTGTCATTCAGAAAAATCAAACCGTTGTCATTATGCGCCTGGTAGACGGAGAATTCCCCGATTACAATCGAGTTATTCCAAAAAACAACGATCTAACAGCTATTATCCCTCGTGAATCCTTTCTCCATGCTTTACGTCGCATGTCGATTTTATCCAGCGAAAAATCGAAAGGGGTCAAAATCGAAATCAAAGAGAATTTTCTTGAAATGTCCTCGTCCAATCCCGAGTTTGGCGATGCTCGCGAGGACATCGAAATCGAGTATCAGGGAGAAGAAATCAGCGTCGGTTTCAACGCCCGTTATCTGATCGACATTCTTAATTCCCAAAATGATGAAAAAATACGATTGTCTTTACGCGACAAACTCTCTCCCGGATTAATAACCCCCTGTGAGAATCAGGAATACCTCGCGGTTATCATGCCCATGAGGCTCTAAATGTCGAAGGAGCAGGAAATTTATTCCTGTAAATATCTGTTTCATGTATCTTCGTCGTCTAGTCCTGCATAATTTTCGGAATATGGAAAATGCCGAGGTGCTTCCAGATAAACGGTTTAATGTTTTATGGGGCGCCAATGCTCAGGGGAAAACCAATATTCTGGAGGGAATATATCTTCTCGGTCATCTGAAAAGCTTTCGCGGTGCGCCCGGCAGTGAATTGATCCGGCGACAAACGACGGCGGGACGTCTGCTTGGCGAGGTGATGTGCGGCGGAGTCTTGACCACCATTGAAATAACCTTTAAAGGACAACAGAAAAGCGCTCGTATCAATGGCAAACTAGTCGCTAATAGCTCTGAATTTTTAGGATTATTTCCGACTATTCTTTTTTCTCCGGAAGAGGTTGGTTTGGCAAAAGGCTACCCCGCCGGTCGCCGAGCCCTGCTCGATCGAGCGGTTTTTCAGGCTGATCCTCCTTTTTTAGAACGAGCCCGTGCCTATCAGCGCTGTTTGCGACAACGCAATCACCTTCTAAAGGAGGGCTGCGATTCGGCCCAGTTGTCTCCTTGGAATGAAAACCTTATTCTGACCGGAGCTCGTCTTCGCCTGGATAGAATAGGTTACTTACAACGTCTGGTGCCACAATTACGGGATATCTATCGGCAGATAACGGCCGGTCGAGAAGAAGCAGATTTGCACTATCCGATCCGAGGGGGAACAGAAGAAGAGCTGCGCGAAGGGTTTCGCCAAGAATTGGAACAAACCTCAGCGCAAGAAAGACGCCTCGGGCGCACTTTGGCGGGACCTCATCGGGATGATCCCTATTTTATAGTGGGGGGTCATTCCCTGCGGCAGTATGGTTCCCAGGGGCAGCAACGTTCGTTTATACTAGCCTTTAAAACGGCCCAAATCATCGATCTTGAAGCAAACATAGGTCATCAACCGGTATTGCTGCTTGATGATATGACCGGCGAACTTGATCGCCAGCGGCAGGAATTCTTTTTTAAGTTTTTACGTAGCCGGCAGGGACAGGTTTTTATCACCGCCACCGAGCTACAGACATTGTGCAACAAGGGGTTCGACGATGTCAGGTCCTTTTGCGTTAGCGAAGGCAACCTGCAGCAAGTCGCTTGTCAATAAGCATGAGGAATCTATGACACAAATGGAACACAACGCATACGATGCTGACAGCATCAAGGTTCTTGAAGGATTGTCCGCTGTGCGTAAACGGCCGGCCATGTATATCGGCTCGACCAGCACCCAGGGCTTACACCATTTGGTCTACGAGGTGGTGGATAACTCCATCGATGAAAGTCTCGCCGGGCATTGTGACGACATTGCGGTAATCATCCATATAGATGGATCGGTCACGGTGGAAGACAATGGTCGTGGTATTCCGGTCGATATGCATCCGACGCAGAAAAAATCAGCGGCCGAAGTGGTAATGACCGTACTGCACGCCGGCGGCAAGTTCGATAGCGACTCCTACAAGGTCTCTGGTGGTTTGCACGGGGTAGGTATCTCGGTAGTTAATGCTCTGTCCGAAAGGCTAGAGCTGGAAATTCGCCGCAATGGACGAAAGTACCGCCAGACATACCGTCGCGGAGTACCTCTGGAACCGTTATTGGAAGAGGGGGATACGGCCAAACGCGGCACCAAAATAACCTTCTGGCCTGACGGTGAAATTTTTGAAACCACCGAATTTTCCTTTGAGATTCTGTCCCGGCGATTGCGCGAACTAGCTTTCCTTAACGGTGGGGTTAAAATTCGTATCGTTGATGAACGCAGTGAAAAAGAACACGTTTTTATTTACGAAGGGGGCATCGTTTCTTTTGTTGAATATCTCAATCGAGCTAAGACTCCACTTCATCCCGAGCCTATCTTTATCAAAGGCGAGCGGGGAGGGGTGGATATCGAAATAGCCATCCAATACAACGATGGCTATGACGAAAAAGTCTTCACCTTCGCCAATAATATCAATACCCACGAAGGGGGCACCCATCTGTTCGGTTTCAAGGCGGGCCTGACTCGGACCATGAACAGTTACGCCGCCGCCAATAATCTGCTCAAGAATGTCAAGGCTTCGGTCTCTGGCGATGATTTGCGCGAGGGCATGGCGGCAGTTATTTCGGTCAAGGTTCCCGATCCCCAATTCGAGGGCCAGACCAAGACCAAACTCGGTAATTCGGAAATAAAGGGTTATGTCGAGTCGATGGTCAATGAAAAACTGGCCGTCTATCTTGAGGAAAATCCTCAGGTGGCCCGCAAAATTCTGGAAAAGGGTATCGAGGCAGCCCGAGCTCGAGAGGCAGCCCGTAAGGCCCGCGATCTGACCCGGCGCAAAGGGGCACTCGACGGTTTATCCCTACCGGGAAAATTGGCCGACTGCCAGGAGAAAGACCCGGCCCTATGTGAAATATATCTGGTCGAGGGCGACAGCGCCGGTGGCAGCGCCAAACAGGGTCGCGACCGGCGTTTTCAGGCTATTTTGCCCCTCAAGGGTAAAATACTCAACGTGGAGAAGGCCCGCTTCGACAAGATGCTGACTTCCAACGAAATACGCACACTGATTACCGCCATGGGCACCGGTATCGGTAGGGATGATTTCAATGTAGAAAAGGCTCGCTATCATCGCATCATTATCATGACCGACGCCGACGTGGATGGTTCCCATATCCGTACCCTGCTGCTGACGTTTTTCTTTCGGCAGATGCCTGAAATAATTGATCGCGGCTTCCTCTATATCGCTCAACCCCCTCTCTACAAAGCCAAAAAGGGTAAGTCCGAGATTTACCTCAAGGATGAGGATGCACTTCTCGATCACCTGCTTAATTTGGGGGTGGATAACATGACCGTGCAGATGGAAAAGAGAGATAAGGTGTTGCGCGGCAAGCAGATCATCCCGACCCTTCGTAATATCATCGAATACAACCGGCTGTTCGATAAGCTCGTCAATAAGGGGGTTAACAGCGAGGTACTGCGGATTTTTGTTGAAGGACGGGTTGCTAACGGCTTTTCCGATCTGCTCGATCTTCAACCTCTGGTCGAGACCTTGCGAACCGCCGAGCCAAAGGCCACCTTTGAATTGTTGCAGGATCCACAGCGTATCCTGTTTACCTTCGGTAATATCCGTTCTCGCATCGACAAACCCGTGTTGGAAACCCTTTCTTCCCACGAGTATCGTTTGCTACTGCAGGCTCACCGTTTGGTGGCCGATGTCTGCTGTGATGAAAAGGCCTTTATCTCTAAAGAAGGGAATGAAGAGGGCACCGTGACCAATCGCCAGGAGTTGCTCGATTATTTCTTGGCCCGGGCCCGCAAGGGGATCTATATTCAGCGTTACAAGGGTCTTGGTGAGATGAATCCCGACCAGTTGTGGGAGACAACCATGGATCCGGACAAACGGATTTTGCTCCAGGTTAAGGTAGAGGACGCGGTGGAAGCCAACGAGATATTCACCGTGCTGATGGGGGATCAGGTCGAGCCCCGCCGCGAGTTTATCGAGAACAACGCTCTTAACGTCGCCAATCTCGATGTTTAAGAAACGGGCGTAGGAATAGACTATTTACGGGGTTATCTAGTGAACCCCCGGAGGATTTGGATGCTTTCGGAACAGAACAAGGTTAGCGTCAATATAGAAGACGAGATGCGCAAGTCCTATATGGACTATGCCATGAGTGTCATTATCGGCCGGGCTCTGCCCGACATTCGCGATGGTCTGAAACCGGTGCATCGACGGGTGTTGTTCGCCATGAGCGAGCTGAATAATGATTATAATAAGCCTTACAAGAAGTCGGCGCGTGTAGTCGGTGATGTCATTGGTAAGTATCACCCCCATGGCGACACCGCCGTGTACGATACCATCGTCCGTATGGCTCAAGAATTTTCCATGCGTTATCCCTTGGTCGACGGCCAGGGAAACTTCGGTTCTGTGGATGGCGATTCAGCCGCTGCCATGCGTTACACCGAGGTGCGCATGGATCGCCTGGCCCATGAACTGCTGACCGATCTGGATAAAGAAACGGTCGATTTTGGCGAGAACTACGATGGCTCCCTGGAAGAACCATTGGTGCTGCCTTGCAAATTTCCTAATTTGCTGATCAACGGCTCAGAAGGGATCGCCGTCGGCATGGCGACCAAAATACCTCCCCATAATCTCGGCGAGGTCATCGACGGTCTGATCGCGGTTATTGATGACCCGACTCTGACCTTTGAGGAATTGTTGAAGCTGATCCCCGGACCGGATTTTCCCACGGCCGGGTTCATTCTCGGTCGAGAAGAAATTCACCGGGCCTACCGCACTGGGCGCGGCATCATTAAGATGCGGGCCCGGGCCCTGGTGGAAAAGGACCGCCGCACCGGCCGTGAAAAGATAGTGGTCACGGAACTTCCTTTTCAGGTCAACAAGGCGCGCCTTATCGAAAAAATCGCCGATCTGATCAAGGACAAGAAGATCGAGGGGATCTCCGATCTGCGGGACGAATCGGATCGGGACGGGATTCGCGTGGTGGTCGAGCTTAAAAGGGACGTCATCCCCGAGGTGACCCTTAATCAGCTCTATAAGATGACCGCCATGCAGTCGTCTTTCGGTATCATCATGCTGGCCATCGTCTCCGGCCAGCCTCGGGTTCTGGCTCTGCGCGAGGTGTTGGATCGGTTTGTGGATCACCGTAAAGAGATCGTCACTCGGCGGTGTATCTTTGAGCTGAAAAAAGCCGAAGCTCGGGCTCATATCCTGGAAGGCTTGAAGATCGCTCTGGAGAATCTCGACGAGGTGATCACCATCATCAAGAGTTCGAGCAGTCCGGCCGAGGCTAAGCAGCGTCTTATCGATCGATTCTCTTTTACCGCTTTGCAGACCCAGGCCATTCTCGATATGCGCCTGCATCGCCTGACCGGTCTCGAGCGGGATAAAATAATTGCCGAATATCAGGAAATAATGGCCCAGATCGCCCGTCTCAAGGAGATTCTGGCCAGCGAAGTGGAAATTCTCAGTATCATCAAGCAGGAACTGCTCGATATCCGTGAGCGGTTCGGCAATGCGCGCCGCACCGAAATCGTCGAAGCTACCGGCGAGCTGTCCCTAGAGGACCTCATCATTGACGAGGATATGGTGGTGACCGTCTCGCACACCGGCTATATCAAGCGTAACCCCGTCTCTCTTTATCGTGCTCAGCGCCGCGGTGGCAAGGGCAAGACCGGCATGCGCCCCAAGGAAGAGGATTTCGTCGAACAGCTGTTCATCGCTTCGACTCATTCCTACATTTTGATTTTCACCGATTTAGGTAAGGTTTACTGGCTCAAGGTACACGAGATTCCCCAGGGCGGCCGGACCGCTCGTGGCAAGGCGATTGTCAACCTGCTGCAAGTGGCTAGTGGCGAAAATATCACCTCGATCCTGCCGGTCAAGGAATTCAGCGAAGGTAAGTACATCATTACCGCCACTCAAAATGGCATCGTCAAAAAGACTGATCTGATGGCCTATTCCAACCCTCGCTCCGGCGGTATTATTGCCTTGACCATCGACGAAGGGGATCGGCTGGTTTCGACCCGACTGTCCGATGGTTCTATGGACGTATTGCTGGCCAGCCGCAACGGTAAAGCGATTCGCTTTGCCGAAAAGGATGCGCGGGCTATGGGACGTACATCTCGTGGCGTGCGAGGCATGCAGTTCGAAGGGGACGACAGGTTGATCGGCATGGAGGTGGTTTCCGATGCGACCTCTGCCACTTTGGTGACGATCACAGAAAATGGTTACGGCAAGCGCACCAATCTTGATGAGTACCGCTTGCAGGGGCGAGGTGGCAGGGGTACCATCACCATAAAAACCTCTGACCGCAATGGCCATGTGGTTGATATCAAGCTGATCAATGAAGATTTCGACCTGATGTTCATTACCGACCGTGGCAAGGTGCTGCGCACAGGGGTCTGCGATCTGTCCATCATCGGCCGCAACACGCAAGGGGTGCGGTTGATGGTCCTCGAAAGCGAGGAACGGATCGTGGCGGTCGCCAAGCTGGCCGAAAAGGATGAGGCCGATGGAGATACAGAAGCTGCAGAAGACGATTTTGATGGAGGAGAAGAAGCGCCGGAAGAAAAATAACGGACGCTCTCAACTTCTGCTGGCGCTGAGTGCTGCGTTATTGTTGATAATAGCTGCAGCAGGGATGTACCATTGGAACTTTAACCGTATTCCGCAGCGTCAGTTTGATCGCGGCGAAGCATTGTTATTGCGAGGAGAGTACAGTCGGGCTTACAGTAAATTCCGTCATCTGTACGAGCATCATCCTCGATTTAAATTTGCGCCGCAGGCGCTGTTGCTAGCCGGTGAAATTTTGCAGTTTAACCTTAATCAGGACCGCGAAGCGCTGCTGGCTTATCTGCTGGTGGAGCGGGATTATCCTGGCCATGAGACAGAGCGCAAAGCCCAGCTCCGCGCCGCAGATATATACAAATATCGACTGGGCGAATATGACCGGGCGTTAACCGGCTATCAGAAGTTGCTTGACGGCGGCAGCGTTGACGGTGAAGGGCTGCAGTATGAGATCGCCGATACCTACTTTAGGCAAAACAATTTTGAACAGGCACGCATCGAATTCGAAAGTCTGTTAAAAAATTATCCGCACAGCGAGCGTATCGCCGAAGTCTTGTTTCGTATCGCCTCAACCTACGCCCTGGAAGGGGCTCAGAAAGAGGCGGCCTTCGTTTACCACCGAGTGGCAGAAGAATACCCGGCCAGCCCCTTCTATCTGGAAGCGTTATATGGATTGGCGGTGGTTAAAGAGGAACGGGGCGAGCTGCAGGCGGCTCTAACTCTCCTTCAGGAGTTGGAAGGCCGTTATCGGGAACCGGAAGTATTGCAGAAAAGAATAAAGCAGGTTCGGCAGCGGATTCATAAAAAACGCAAGGCCACTTGAGGGGAGAAAAGCTATGAATATCGGGGTAATCGGCGCGGGAAGCTGGGGCACAGCGCTGGCGGATCTGCTGGCTAAACAGGGCCATTCGGTAACGTTATGGGCCTATGAGCAGGACCTGGTCGAACGGATGCGGCAGTCGCACATGAACGACCTTTATCTTCCTAGTTTCACCCTCGATGCCAAGCTTGCCTTTACCAGCGATCTCGCCGAGGCGGTAATCGGTCGGGAGATGCTGCTGTTGGTTTCGCCCTCCCAGGTATTACGCTCGGTGCTGCAGGCGGCGGAACCGCACATCGCTGCCGACACCCTGTTGGTTTCCGCTGCTAAGGGTATTGAAAACAGCACCCTGATGATCATGTCGGAGATTATCGAAGAAGTGCTGCCGGCAGAGAAGTGTCGGCGGGTGGCTTATCTGTCCGGCCCGACCTTTGCTCGGGAAGTGGCTGCCGAGATACCAACAACCCTGACCGTGGCTGCCGCCTCTGACGAGGTGGCCCATTTTGTTCAGGAACTGTTCAGCTGCGAGTATTTTCGCCTCTACCGCCAAGATGATGTGATCGGCGTGGAATTGGGTGGCGCCCTGAAGAACGTGATTGCTCTGGCGGCGGGGGTTTGTGACGGTCTCGGTTATGGTTGTAATACTCGGGCGGCGGTGATTACTCGCGGCCTTGAAGAGATGACACGTATTGGTCTGGCCAAGGGTGCCAATCGCACCACTTTTTCCGGTCTGGCCGGCATGGGAGACCTGGTCTTGACCTGCACGGGCGATCTGTCCCGTAACCGCACTGTCGGTCTGGAAATCGGCCGAGGACGCAAACTGGCGGAAATTCTTAAGGGGATGAAGATGGTGGCCGAAGGGGTCCAAACCACCCTCTCGGCTTACCAGCTCGCGCAAAAGCTCGGTGTTGAGGTGCCTATCATTGAGCAGATGTACCTGATTCTTAACGAAGATAAAGACCCGCGTACAGCCGTGCGGGAACTGATGCATCGAGAATTGAAAGCGGAGTTTTCCTGATCACTAACGGCCATGGCCGAGGTGCTGGCGGTGAAAGCGATTCGGGTCATGACATACCATGTCCACCGCTGCCGCGGAGGGGACGACCGAACCGAACCCGAGCGTATCGTCGAGGTCATACGGCAGGTAGCGCCTGATCTGGTTGCCCTGCAGGATGTAAACGGCGCAGAGGATCGAAGCCAACTAGCCTATTTGGCGGCTCAACTCGGCATGCAGAGCTTCGGCCAGGATCGTATCGGCGGCAACGCCTTGTTGTCCTTCGTGCCCCTCAAGGGGGTGCAGGAGTATCGTCTGGCTCGAGGGGGCAGCTGCCAGCGGGCCGATGTCGATTTAGCCGGCCAGCGCTTCTACCTGTACAATCTGCGTCTCATCCCAGGATTTTATCAATACCGACAGCAGGTCCGCGCCCTGTTTGGCCGAGATCTGCTCGGTCGTCATAGTAGCCAATGCCCGCAAATGGTGATCGGTGATTTTGCCGATCCTCTGGCCGCGGCTCTCCTCTTTAACTTGCCAGGGACCCTGCGGCGTACGCCGACACCTTTTTGGAGTGCCACCTATCCGGCCCGCTTTCCGCTGTTGGGCCGTGATCGGGGCTACCTACGGGGCGGCCTGCGCATCCTCGACTGTTCCGTGCTGCACAGCTCTCTGGCGCGAGAAGCTTCCACCCATCTGCCCGTTACTTTCACCGTGCAGATAGCCGATCCTCGTCACTATCTGCGCCTCGACAGATTAAAAAATCGTCGTATGGAGATAGCCCCAGGCTAGGAAGGCTTTCGAATCCCTTTCTCCGCCTGTGCATAACCTTGTGGACAGAGTTGATAAGTCGCCTTGTCCATGAAATTACTTCAGCCAGCCAGATCCATTGGTAGACCCGCCATGCGCAAAAAAGTCGCCCGAATTCTCGAGCAGTTGTATCAACTTTACCCTGATGCTCACTGTGCCCTGCGCTACGATAATCCCTTTCAGCTGTTGATCGCGACGATCCTTTCCGCCCAGTGTACCGATGTGCAGGTCAATAAGGTCACCGAAGGACTGTTCCTTAAATATCCCAATGTGCAGGCCTTGGCCGAGGCGGATTTACCAACCCTGGAAGAGGATGTTCACTCGACGGGCTTTTATCGCAACAAAGCCAAGAGCCTGCTCGGCTGCGCACAGATGTTATTGCATGAACACGACGGTCAGGTACCGAAAACTCTCTCTGAACTGGTCCGGCTACCCGGTGTTGGGCGCAAAACGGCTAATGTGGTCCTTGGTAACGTTTTCGGTATCCCCGGTATGGTAGTTGATACCCATGTCAAGCGTCTGTCCCGGCGCTTTGCCTGGACCGATCAGCAGGACCCGGAAAAGATAGAAGGGGACCTCTGTCAACTGTTGCCCTGCAAACATTGGGTGCAGGCCGCCCATCTGCTGATATTCCATGGACGACAACTCTGCAAGGCTCCGATTCCTCTCTGTTCTCAATGTCCGTTGTTGAAAGATTGTCCGCAGCGGGGCGTTGACCGGGCCAATTAGTTTTCATCCGGAAACGGCCCTTTTCCCCAATCTCGGTGTCAATCTTCACGCTTGCTTGTGCGGCGTAAGCAGCTACGCCTCCGCGCAAGCGTTTGATTTCCTTGATCTTGGGAAAAATTGCTCGTTTCCCATATGGAAACGGCACTGTGTCCATCCAGAGTATCCAGACGGAATCTCTGAATTCAAATTAGTGATGGTATTTTCAAACAAAAGCGCCGGCCTGAAAAGGCCGGCGCTTTTGTTTTCCTAGGAATGATCCAGGGACGATCAGAGATCTTCTAGGTCGAGCTTAAAAAAGTCCTGGGCATTAGGCTGCTTGTCTTCCAGGGCATAATGGGTCGGTGCCGTGCCGGAGGCGAAGGCTTCGATAAACACTTCCGAGCCGTCCTCCGGAGCTAGCAGTCCGGTATCCGGATCGATGGGACGAAACTCGATACCGTCTGGGACGGGAAAATTTTGACGAGGCAGATCTTTAAGCGCCACTTTCATGAACTCTACCCAGGCCGGTGCTGCTGCACGGGAGCCGGTCTCTTTCTTGCCCAGAGAACGTTCCTGATCGTAGCCTATCCAGGAAACAGCCATCAATTGTGGCACGTAGCCGGCAAACCAAGCATCCTTTAGGTCGTTGGTAGTGCCGGTTTTTGCGGCTGCAGGACGGCCCAGGGCCTTGGCGCGAAATCCGGTGCCATTTTGTACCACGCTCTCCATCAGGTTGGTGACCAGATAGGCGGTGTCTGGCGAAATGACTCGCTCGGACGGGTTACGAATCAGTTGTTGCTGGTCATCTGCTCCTTCGGGGAAATCGGCCGGGTCGACCGATTCCAGTACCTTGCCGTTGCGATCGATCACCCGAGAAATGTAATTAGGGGTAAAGCGGACCCCGCCATTGGCGAAGACGCTGTAGGCCGTTGCCAGCTCCAACGGGGAAATGGCCGAAGAACCGAGGGCTAGGGTCAGGTCGGCAGCAAGGGGAGATTCGATGCCGAGCTTTTTAGCATAGCCGATGGCGTAACGGACACCGATATCCTGAAGAATCTTGATGGTGACTACATTGTAGGAGCGGGCCAAGGCTCGGCGCATAGACGTCGGTCCGGAAAAGGATCCCCGGTAGTTTTTCGGTTTCCATTCCTTCTCTTGTCCCTGCTCCCCTTTTTCCCGATAGATGAGGGGGGTGTCGAGAACAATCGTTGCCGGGGTGTAGCCTTTGTCAAGAGCTGCGGCATAGATGAGGGGTTTGAAGGCTGAGCCGGGCAGGCGTTTGGCTTGAATGGCTCGATTAAACTGGCTCTGACTGAAATCGTAGCCGCCGACCATGGCCTTGACCTCGCCGGAACTGGGGTCGAGTGCCACCAGGGCCGCCTGTGCTTCAGGCTCCTGGGCGAGAGACAGACCGAGCTTACCATCTTTCTGGGATTTAACCACCTCGACCAGTAACACCGAGCCGGCAGGCAGCTGGATGCGTTTCTTATCGCTGTCGATCTTTACCGGTTGGTCTTCGGCCACAACTTGAAGATTGCCGGCCCAAGTGGTTTCCTTGCGGGGTATGAGGCCGGTGTAAGAACCGATTCGCACCATCAGGTTCTGTTTGCTGCCTTTGACCAGAAGTCCTTCAAGACGTTCGCCAACCGGTGGCGCCTCGGGCCAGGTGGCGGTCTGTTCGGTAAGGAACAGCTCCTGCTCCTGTTTATCCAGAGTACGCAGCGGACCGCGATAGCCTTGGCGCCGGTCATGACGGCGCAGATTGTTTCGTACTGCCTGCTGCGCGGCCTGCTGCATAGCCAGATTCATGGTGGTATGAACTTCCAGACCGCCGGTCAGGATCTGCTCGCTGCCGAAAGTCTGTTCCAGATAGCGGCGAACCTGCTCGGTAAAATAGGCGGCGCCGGGAATCTGTGGTTTGTTCCGTGGGAGAATCACTAACTCTTCGCTAAAGGCCTGGGCGGCGGCATCGGCAGGAATGTAGCCCTCCTGCGTCATTCGCTGCAGCACATAACGTTGGCGATCCTTAGCCTTCTTCAGATGACGATAGGGCGAGTAACGGCTTGGAGCCTGGGGCAAACCGGCCAGTATGGCGCATTCGGCCAAGGTCAGTTCCTCAACGTTCTTGGCAAAGTAGTTTTCCGCCGCCGCCTGAACTCCATAAGCCCCGTGGCCGAGATAAATCTGATTGAGATAGAGATAAAGAATCTCTTCCTTGGTCAGGTGTTGTTCCATGCGCCAGGCCAGAATCGCTTCTTTGAACTTGCGGGAAAACTTCCGTTCCGGGGTCAGTAGCAGGCTTTTGGCGACCTGTTGAGTGATGGTCGATCCGCCTTGAACGATACCGCCAGCACGGATGTTTTTCAGGGCCGCTCGGGCAATGGAACCCAGGTCGACACCTTGATGGTGATAAAACTTGGAGTCTTCGGCGGCCACAAAGGCTTCGATCAGCTGTCGCGGCATGCTGGAGACCGGCACCAGGATGCGTCGCTCCCGATATAGTTCGGCAATCAGCGCTCCGTCGTCGCCGAGAATGCGGGTGATGACCGGTGGTCGGTAATCGGCCAGGGTTTCGACCTTGGGCAGGCGGGCCGAAACATACAAGTAGGCGCCGAGCAGGCAGAGAATCATGCTGCCCAGCAGCCCCGCGGCAACCAGCAGCAGTATGCGTAATAATTTAGAAAGGGACATGGAAATATGCGTACTCCTTGGAAGTAAAAGTAGTTGTTTTATAGCATAATTGAGCCAGTGGATAAATCCTTTTGCCAGGACAAGAGGATTGACTTTGTTTGGGAGCTATGTTACCCAAGCAAGAATAGGTCGCGAGGAGGCTGAATGGTGATCAACAGGCAGGGATATCGTCGTCCAGCGGCAGCGCGTAGCATGAATGCGGCGGCCAGGTTCTGCGCTGTCCATCGTTTTGCTGCCTGATACTCGATACCGTTAAACAGTCAGTAAGGCCATGGGCGCGTTGAGCTCGTGGTCTTTTTTGTTTCGGAGCGCTGTTTCGCTGTTGCGGGCAGATCCGTTATCAGGAGGAGATAGGCAAGGATGCGCAACAATATTGTTCATATCGGGGCCGGGGAACTGGTCTATGAAATTCGTGCCATCGTCGAGATTGCCGAGAAGCTGCAGAAGATGGGCATCAAGACTAATATGGAAAATATCGGCGATCCTATTGCCAAGGGAGAAAAAATTCCCCAATGGATGAAGGAAGTTGTTGCCGACTTGGTCATGCAGGATTGTTCCTACGGCTATAGCCCGACCCGCGGCGTACTGGAAACCCGCCAGTTTCTGGCCGAGCGGACTAACCGCCGGGGCAAGACCCAGATCACCGTTGACGATATCATGTTTTTCAACGGTCTCGGCGACGCGATTCAGAAGGTCTATGGTTTTCTGCGACGGGAAGCGCGCGTCATCGGTCCCACCCCAACCTATTCCACCCACTCCTCCGCTGAGGCCGCCCATGCCGGGAGCAAGCCGATCTCCTATCGCCTTGACCCGGACAACCATTGGTATCCCGACCTGGACGATCTGCGCCTGTCCGTGAAATACAATCCGAGCATCTCCGGCATTCTCATCATTAATCCGGATAATCCCACCGGCGCCGTCTATCCAGAGCGTATCCTGCAGGAGATGATCGCCATCGCCCGTGAATATGATCTGTTTATCATCTGCGATGAGGTCTATCACAATATTGTTTATAATGGCGCCTCGACCAAACCGCTCTCGGATATCATCGGTGAGGTGCCGGCTCTGGCTCTTAAAGGCATCAGTAAAGAAGTGCCCTGGCCTGGCGCCCGCTGCGGTTGGATGGAAGTATACAATGCCGACAAGGACCCAGTGTTTCAGCAATACGTGAAGAGCATCCTCGATGCCAAGATGGTCGAGGTCTGTTCCACCACTCTGCCGCAAAAGGCTATTCCTAGGTTGCTGAGTCACCCCCAGTATCCGGTCTTCCTGAAAGAACGCAAGGACCGCTACGAAAAGTGTTCCAATATCGCCGTCGAAATATTGCAGAGGGTTCCCGGCATCAAGGTCAATCGTACCAACGGCGCTTTTTATATGAGCGTGGTATTTAAAAAAGGCCAGCTGAGCGATCGTCAGAGCCTGCCCATCGAGATCGACGAGGTGCGTACTCTGGTCGAAGGTTTGGTGGACGAGCCGAAGGTCTCTCTCGACAAGCGTTTTGTCTATTATCTACTGGCATCCACCGGTATCTGCGTGGTGCCCCTGTCCTCCTTCTGCACCATGGAGCAGGGCATACGGATTACCCTTCTCGAAAGGGACGAGCAGGAATTCAGGCGTATTTTCCAGACCCTTGGCGAAAGCATAACGGCCTATCTGAATAGCTGATGGAGACGCTAGCGGTGGACGGGGATGCGTTACTCAGGCTATATTGACTGGCACGACCCGGAGCTCATTGCCGAACCTGTGGTGTGGCGGGTATCCTGACCCTGGTGAACGATCTGCTAATGGAACCGCTTAGCGAGAGGCTTGTGGAAGAAAATAGCGAACTCATGAATGAGCAGTTTTTGCCCGTAGCACTGGCGACCCTGCAGTTCGAGCGGGCCGCGCCCTGCGATCTTTATCGCTGCATGCGAGATGGACAGTTTGTCTTTTTTGCCAAAAGAGGGGTGTTGTTCGACCGCGCCGCACGGGATCGGGTTATTGCCAGTGGTGCCGACCTGCTCTATATTCGTGAAGAAGAGAGAGCCCGCTACAATACCTATCTCAAAGAGACACTGGTTTCCCTCGTCAACGATCCGGCGGTGACTTCGAATAAAAAGGCCGAAGCGGTACATGCCGCCTGTCTGCAGACCCTGCAGCGAACCTTCGAAGAGCCGCGGGCGGTCTTTCTTGGCCAAGCCTGCGAAATCCTGGAACCCACGGTTCATCTCATAATCTCCGACGCTGAGGCAACCAGGCATCTGATCCATCTCACGACCTACGATCATAGCACCTATGTCCATTCAACCAATGTCGGGATCTTCAGTGTCGCCCTGGCGCAAATTCTGTTCGGCGACGACCCGGATCACGATATGCAAGCCCTGGGTGCGGGGTTTTTCCTGCACGACCTAGGTAAATGCAAGATTCCCATCGAAATTCTCAATAAGCCCGGCATGCTTACCGATGAGGAACGGGACATCGTCCAGCGTCACGTCCTCGATGGCTATCAGATGGTGGAGAGCAGCGGCCTGATGACCGATGAGGCGCGGACCATCATCCTGCAGCACCACGAACGGGACGACGGTAGGGGCTACCCTAATCAAAAGAGTGCCGAAGAAATTCATCCTTATGCCCGGATCTGCCGGTTGGCCGACATTTACGAGGCTCTGACGGCGGATCGACCCTATCACAACAGCCGATCCTCCTTCGAGGCCCTCAAGTTCATGAAAGAACATGTGGTGAGCGGTCCCGACGAACAACTCTTTGCTGGTTTCGTCAAACTCTTTCTGGTTTGAAAGTCGTTCTGGTGATGGATTTCCAGCAACGGCGAGGGGTAATTTCAGTTTGACTTCCCATAACCGCTATGATACCTAAAGTGGGTTGTTTACACTTTAGCTGATGACGGCTATATCAGAGACGGACTTAATGGCAGAAGAACGGCAGCAATTGTATAAATCGTTGGGGTTTCTGTCCAGTCTGGGTATCTCCATGGTGGCCGCTACAATTATCGGTTTGGCCGCGGGTTACTACCTGGATCTCTGGTTGGGAACGTCCCCCTGGTTGACGATGCTGTTTCTTGCTTTTGGTATCGCGGCGGGATTTCGCAATCTCTTCGTTCTTTCCAACCGGGAGTTAAAACGTCAGCAGCGAGAAGACGAAAATAATGATGCCGAAAACGGATGACTTTCTACCGATCCTGATCTGCCGGCGCAACTGGCTGCTGTGGGCTGGTTTGACGGTTGCCAGCTTGCTATGGCGTTCCCATGCGGTCTTTTTCGGTGTCGCCGCAGGTGGCCTAATTTCCATCGCCGGTTTCTATTGGTTACGTTGGTCGCTAGCTAAGTTGCTGGCGACAGCGGGACAGAATCAGGGCAAGGGCTACCAGTTTACAGTTTTGTTACGGTTGTTGGTGTTGGCGGGGCTGTTGTTTCTGTTGATAGGGCCCGCGCAGGTTTCTCCACCGGCTTTGGTTGTCGGCCTTTCCGTTGTAGTGATGAATATTCTGGGGTTAGCCCTGGAGCGAACTATCAAAGGCAGGATTTATATATCATGACTCATCCCTTTTTGTTTATGCAGTGGCTGGTCGAGAAGCTGAAGTTCGGTTACACACCAGAGCAATTGGCCGATTACGGTTATTTCAACCATGTAACCTATGCCTGGGCAACCATGGCGATCCTGCTTCTGGCCGGCTTTTTTGCTTCCAGGCGGCTGAAGAAAGACCCCGAGGGTCTGCAGAACTTCATGGAGGTGGTGCTGGAGCAGATTGAGCGCCTCATCGGTGAAACCATGGGCCCCAAAGGCCTGGCTTACTTTCCGATGATCGCTACTCTGGCGTTGTTTATTCTGGTCTCTAACCTGATAGCCCTAGTCCCCGGTTTTATGCCGCCGACAGCCAACCTTAACACCAATGCGGCGCTGGCTCTCGCGGTCTTTACCATGACCCATATCATCGG
>LGVF01107384.1_pt2 | contig 18577 bp, 13 predicted proteins | sample 469901 | NCBI WGS metagenome assembly LGVF01 (sample SAMN03893561, study PRJNA290197) | marine sediment metagenome | material: sediment; isolation source: combined push core samples #3730, #5133, and #5579 collected at Hydrate Ridge | place: Pacific Ocean: Hydrate Ridge
TACGTCACCGAAGCTTACTTTCGCTAAGCCACCAAGGGCCGCCGTTCAGGCGGCCCTTTTTTTTAATGCTGTTACAGTCAAACTTCTCATCTGCGTATGGCCGCTAACACGCAACTGCAGATACTGCTTTATCCTCTTCTGTGAGAACAGCCTCCAACCCCACAAACAATCCCATTTAGCCCCTCTGATACTGCGCTGCAATGAAACGGTTGACGCCTTTCAACTCAGCCGATAAAATGCCTGCCATCTCTTATCCGCAGCAAAGGACGGTCATGCATATACTCGATATTTTCGCCGCCAACCCAACCACCTTTTCCTTTGAGTTCTTTCCGCCCAAAACGGATAAGGCAGCGAACAGGCTTTACGAGACCATTCGCCAGTTAGAACCTCTAATGCCGCATTTCACCTCGGTGACCTATGGCGCAGGCGGTACAACCCGGGAGCGGACCCACGAACTGGTGATGCGTATTCATGAGCAGACCGAGCTCGACCCCATTCCACATCTGACTTGTGTCGGCAGTTCTGCTGAAGAGATTAAGCAGATCCTAACCTGCTATGCCGAGGCAGGCGTCAGCAACATCCTCGCCCTGGCCGGTGATCCTCCCCCCGAGCAGCCGAACTACGATCGCTCAAAGGATGCCTTTCCTCAGGCCGCCGATCTGGTGCGTTACATTCGCCAGTTCAACGAGCGGGGCCTGCATCCCGACAAACGGGGATTCGGTATCGGTGTCGCGGGTTTCCCCGAAGGCCATCCCGGAACCCCAAATCGACTGCTGGAGATGGATTACCTCAAGGCCAAAGTCGATGAAGGAGCCGATTACATCTGCTCCCAGCTCTTTTTCGACAATCGGGACTTTTACGACTTTCGTGAGCGCTGCCTGCTGGCCGGCATCACCGTGCCCATCATCGCAGGCGTCATGCCCATCGCTTCGGTTGCAGGCATGAAACGTATGGCCGACCTGGCCGGAGGCACCCGCTTCCCTGCCGCTCTGCTGCGCTCCGTGCAGCGCTGCCAGGAAGATCCAGAAGCCGTACGCAACATCGGCATTCACTGGGCCACCGAACAGTGCCGAGATCTCCTAGACAATCAAGTACGAGGCATTCACTTCTACACCCTCAACAACTCCGATGCCACCAAGCTGATCTTCCTTCGGCTCGGCCTTAAAACCCAATAAAAAACCGCCTGAAAAACTTGGTTTTTCAGGCGGTTTTTAATTCAGTTTTAACAACACCCTCAAACAGACTTTGGGTCAATGCAGTAGTGCCTCCAAAGTTCCTGCCAGGGCGGTAAAGACGTTATAGCTCGGCAAAACACCTTCCCGAATACCATCCAGCAATTTACGGTAGCTGGCCAGACGACTTGGCCGGGCACCGAAAAAGGCACGTTGGTCACCAGCATTCCTGTTCCAGACGGCCAAAGGCAAACTGAAACTTAACTCGGAAAACTTATCCAGTAGTGCTCGACGGGCCAACTGGTCCCAGGGACTACTAACCGGCACCTGCTGAAGACGTTGCTCCAAAATCGCCAGATCAAGAAAGTTCCCCACTTCCGCATAGAGCCTGGCGGCGGCACTCAGGTCCTGACCGATTTGATTCGCCAAGGAAACCACCGGCAGGAAATGACGAAGCCGGGGTAACAGAACCAACCGCCAGGCATGATCCTCGCTTAGTCCCATTTCACGCAGACGTTTTTGCTCTCCTTCTATTTCTTGCCCCGTTGCTGCCGGCAACAATTGCTGCTGCATGGCGACAAAAATCGCAAGGTCTTTTGCCAGTGTACTCAGGAACGGCTCCTCAGGAACAACCTCCATGTCCTGCAGCAAGCTCCAGCGACTTAACGCCTCAAGACAGGATTCCAGACGGTGCAGCAGTCCATATTGTTCCGCAGGAAGCATTCGGTTATCAAGAGAGGCAATCTGTCGCCGCAACGAAGCCCCTTCCAGCAATAAATCAAAGGCCAGGTAGACCGATACAAGGTCTGCTGTGGCAGCACCGGTCTCGCCCGTCAAACGATGGATGAAGGTACAACCGGCCTGGTTGATCAATGCATTCGTTATGGCCGTCGCCGCAATCTCTGGAGCCAGAGGATGGCCGACTAAAAGACCGGCAAAGCGATCCTGCAACAGTTGCGGAAAGTAATCGACAAGATACTGTTGACCGACGGGCCGCTCCGGCAGACTGCTATTCAGCAATTTCTTCACTAAATACATCTTGCTATAGGCCAATACCGCGGAAAGTTCGGGCCGGGTCAGAGACTTAAAACCACGATTCTGCAACTTATCCATCGTCGGCAGCGATTCGCTCTGTCGATCGAGAAGACCGGTATTCACCAGATGCTCTATCAGCACCATAAAGGGCGCCGGATCATCTGCACAACGCTGGCTGTCGAGACTTAGACACAGGCTCTGACCATAACAATCAGCCAGCACCGCACCGCTAACCGCCTCGGTAAGATCCTCCAGCAATTTATCCCGCTCCTCGCAACAACCAAGAACGCCCTTCTCTTGCAGTTGAAGTAACAGAACCTTGATATTAACCTCATGATCCGAACAAGCCACGCCGCCGGCATTATCGATACCATCGGTATTGATTCGCCCACCGGCCAAAGCATAATCGATACGAGCCTGTTGGGTAAAACCTAGGTTTCCGCCCTCGCCTACCACTGGCACCTGTAGTTGTTGGGCATCGACCCGCACGCCGTCGTTTATGCGATCACTGACCTGCTGATGAGTTTCGCTAGCGCTCTTGACATAGGTACCGATACCGCCATTCCATAACAGATCAGCCGTTGCGGTCAGCAGCAAGCGGATCAAGCCGGGGCCGTCGACCGAGGCATGTGAGACACCCAGCCAGCCTCGGATTTCTTTGGAAAGAGGAATATCCTTGGCATCTCTGGAAAAGACTCCACCTCCGGGGGAAATATGATCCGGGTTGTATTCATCCCAGCCAAGACGCAAATTGTAGAGTCGTTGCCGCTCGGCAAAAGAACGGCCCGAATCAGGGTCGGGGTCGATAAAGATATGCCGATGGTTGAACGCGGCCAGCAAGCGGATTTGCTGGGAGCGCAGCAGGCCGTTGCCAAACACGTCTCCCCCCATATCGCCAATGCCTATCACCGTTATCGGCTGCCGTTGAATATCGACTCCCATCTCCCGGAAGTGCCGCTGCACGCTGACCCAGGCCCCGCGAGCGGTAATACCAAGTTTTTTGTGATCATAGCCGTGGGAACCACCACTGGCAAAGGCATCCCCAAGCCAATAACGATAGTTTTCAGCGATGGCATTAGCGGTATCCGGAAGATGAGACGTGCCCTTGTCAGCAGCAACCACCAGGTAAGGATCATCGCCGTCATACACCACCACCTTCGCTGGATGCACCACCTGACCACCGATACGATTATCCGTTACATCGAGGAGCGCCATCATGAAATCGCTATAAGCCACATCGGCCAGGGCGGCCCCCTCGGAGCGATCTTGAAAAGGGGTTTTCACCCGAAACCCGCCTTTGGACCCGGTCGGTACAATCAGGGCGTTCTTGGTCATCTGGGTCTTCATCAGGCCGAGAATTTCATTGCGCAAATCGAGCCGATCAGACCAGCGGATGCCGCCCCGGGCTATCTTTCCGCCGCGCAGATGAATCCCTTCCATAGTGGCGCTATGAACATAAATTTCAAAGCGGGATCGTGGATGCTCCAGGTCCAGAATTCCCAGGGTATCGAGTTTTATGGCCAGCGGATGCTGCTCGGCATTGGAACGGAAAAAATTGGTTCGAACCGTGGCATCGACAAGATTAAATAGCGACCGCAGAATGCGATCCTGATTGATATCCTTCACTTGCTTCAGGGCAACGGTCAGCTCCTGTCGCAGGGGTGGCAGCAGCAGTTCCTCTTTTTCCAGGGCCGCCTCGGCTTCCTCCCCATTGGAAAAACGGGAGGTGAAATAGCGGTTGAGCAGCAAAACCACCTGCGGATTATCGACCAGTGCCGCTACCAACTGGGACTGACCGTAGGGCCCACCCAGCTGAATATAGTAATGAATATAGCAGCGAAACACATCCACCTGCCGCCAGGAAAGACCACAGCTCAGCAGCAGACTGTGTAGTCGATCATTGGCCACCTTTTTTTGACGTACTGCCTGCAGAGCTTCGATGAGCAGTTCGCGAATTTCATGCTCCAGAGGCCCGGCGCTGTCGTCGTAGCGACGGACGGTAAAACTTTTAATAAAGACCACTCGACCTTCGGCGGCCACCTCAAAATCCATTTCTTCGACCACAGCCAAACCGAAATTTTCCAGGATCGGCATCAGTTCATTGAGATACGTTTCCCGCAGGCTATAAAACTGCAACCGGCAGAATCCTTTCAAGGCGACGAAAGGCCCCCACAAGGCGAAGTGTTCCTGGCCATCGGTCAAAAGCTGTTCGATGGCCTTGAGGTCGCGCAGGGCAAATCGAGGATGAACCAGGGTCAGGTATTCGCGACAGAAAGCGGTCTGATACCGGCGCCACAGCTTACCGCCCTCAGCCAACCCGTAGTCTTTCTCCAGTAACTGCCGCAACTTGCTGTGCCAAGGCTGGCCGATGCGACTCAGGCCCCGTTGCAAACGGGACAGGTCGAGGCGCACCTCCTGTCGGGGCGATGCAGGGGATACGTGCAGGGTCACATAATCAGACAGAATCTGCATCACCCGCACATCGACGGAGTCACTATGGCAACAGCGGCGCAGATAGGTTTCCATGCGGCTCAGACTGTCGCGGCTGTAAAAATCGCGAGGCATCATCACCACCAGGGTCAGGCCTTCGACTGCCAGGCTGGGCACGGCGACTATGCGGACAGTTTCATATCGATAGAGGATAGTAAAGGAACGGGCTACCTGTTGCAGCTCGGCCTGGCTCATGAAGAACAGTTCGATCTTGGGAAAGGAATCAAGCAGCTCAAAGGTTTTGCGGTAATCATGGCTGTCGGTGCGAATAGCCAGGTCATGCAACGCACTGGCAATGCGCCGCCGCAATGCCGGCACATCGCTGCTTTGCTGCAGACTGCTCTGACGGGTAAATACACCGAGAAAGGCATGTTCACACCAGCTGTTGGCACCCGGTTCCCGTAACCCGATGTAAAAAAGCTTTTCATCCCAGTGAAAAGGGCTCGGTCGTTCGGTATGGGCCACAACCACCGGCCCATTACGTAGCAGTTGTTCCCCAAACCGGATGTTCGTATCTACCGCCTCGCGATCCTCACAGCAGGCTAACTCCCGCCAGTGGGTAGACATGCCAAGGGATGATCCCGGTTCCTGGCAAATCCAAACCTGGCCCTGATCGTCGCGACGGACCTCGATAGCACGATAGGAAACGGGCTGAAAGTTTCCATCATGTAACCATTTCCAAAAATGATGAAACTGTTGCTTGGAAGCGATACTGGTGAGATGGGCCAGCTGCCGTTCCATGACAGTGCGATCTTCTTCCAGCAGCTGCATGGCGTGAAGTTGTTCCTGAACCCTCACCAGCAAAGGGCCAAGTTGTGTCTCAACAACCCCCTTGAGAGCTATCAAAATAAAGGAATCGGCCTGCGCATTGTGGCCCCTCCCAGAGGAAAGACGACGGCCCTTGGCACCTATTCTGGTCTGGAGAACGGGGTGCGCAAAAACCCGAAAGCGCACTTCACGCCGTTTAAGAAAGGTCAGTATAGAATCAAACAGAAAGGGGACATCAGGCGCACAGACCAACAACAACATCTGCCCGGCAAGCCCTGAAGGAAGAATTTGGGCCTCGCCTCGTTCAGGACGAATTTCGATAAAATGTAGAAACTGTTTGAGCAAGTCGGCCAATTCGCGGGGGGAAAGTCCTTCGACCAAAGCAGGCGAAGCATGATCTTTAAAGGATTTGATCAAGTGCTTCAAACGGCGCAAGGTATCGCGGGTTGTTTCCTGATCAAGCAAGGCTAAAGCAATGTCAAGTTGCTCCGCCAGTTGCGCCCTGAGGTTGACACCGGTCTGCACCTGTATTTTCATTACATTTCACTCCCGACGACCAACAGGGATGTTCAGAACTGCAAATAAAACCTCAAACAGAACTTATTTGTGATTTTACCAGAACATAGCAAACATTGGTAAGGCGGCCAATAGGGAGGTGTCTGTTTAAAGCCTTTAAAACAGGGAAAGCCTTAGGAACGACGGCTCTGGAAGGTCTTCATGGCGGCCTGGCGCCAGAAAGTAATTTCGTTAGCTGGGATACCAGCCATCTCACCAAAATTACGGGCGACTTTTGCGTCAAATTTCCATAGAGGATAAGGTAATCCCCCGATAACCCGATTAAAAAACAGGGCTGCAAAGAGCAGCAATACCACCGCTGCGACAATTCCGAGTACATGCTCCGCGCTGTTCAAGTACCCAAGTGAAGCAATCAATGCTGAAGCGGCCGCTGGGGGATGAACGCAATTAAAAACAACCATCAGAAGACAGACCACGCCCATGGAGCAGGCTACAACGACCTCCCTCTGCCAGTTAAGCACAGAGATGTCCGTCAAATGCATACCAGGAAAGGCCTGGGAACATAACCATAGCAAGAGCAAACCGATGCCCACACCCAGCAAGTGGGACAACAGCACACTCCGGGGGCTGGCCTGTTCGGACATGGGAGTATAAAACAGGATAAAGGCCGATGGGCCTAATTGAGGAAAAAGCAGAGGCAGGTTGGTCATGAAAGCCAGAATCGAAATAATCCCGAGAGCCGTAGCGCCCGCGACAAAAACGAACAGCAGTTGCAGGAGGCGCCGATGCCTGCTGTTGCGCAGCAAGTAGCTGAGCTGATGACGGGAGAAAAATGCTACAAGGCGAAAGAGAAAGCTCTGTTGCGGAACGGGGCGCCGAACATGGTTCATGCATCCTCACTTTCAGACCAGCCAGCGACGACCTCAGTCATCAGATCGAGGCAATCGATGGCTGCGTGATCAGGCAAATCAAACAAGCCGAACACTTCAGCCATGGCGAGGCGCACCTCCTCCAGAACACCGGCAAGCTCCTGCTGTTCAAATCCCAGCCATGTTCGAACCGCAAGGAAAAAGGGTTGCAGGTTTTGCTCTTGGGCTTTGCTGATGCTTGGCAACAGTGAGGCCACAGCAACAGGCATAACAGACGTATCGTCGAGACCTTCCTCAATCAGTTCTTCTCTGTTCAAGGTGTGGCAAGCAAGACAACAGACCAATTCATCGGGGAACCCCCAACCTTGTAGGATCCAGGCGCCGGCCTGAGCATGATCCCAGTTGAGATGCTCTCGTTCGATTTCTGCCAAACGTCTGCCAGAAGACACCCGTTCAGCAAATACCGGAAGATAATAATCAGACCAGCTATCGAGCAACACCGGAATAGCCAGATCCGCAAGCAGTGTGACGGTAAAGACCTGTTCCAACTGATCGGGAAAACCTTTGCGCGCAAGGGTACGAGCCATGGTGGCTCGAAACAAGGAATCGGTCCAGAAAACAGCGTGGCTGAAATGCCCTGTTTCCGGGATCGGCAGTGCGTCCACGGTGGCAAAGGCCAGAGACAGGGACCGCACCTGTGCTAGTCCCATCAAGGTAACGGCCCGTTTGACGTTGTCCACGGACATCCGTAACCCGTAAAAAGCGCTATTAACCGTTTTGATCACCTTGGCGGCAAGTCCCGGGGACGAGGAAATCAACTTCTCCAACCGCTCGATATCGGGATCGGCACAATTAACTTCAGACAGCAGACGACTGACCGCTGCGGGCAGCGGTGGGATGTCCACATCGCCAAACATGGTACCAAAATCACCCCGCGCTACGGCAGCATGACGGCGTATCTTTTTAAACAGGGACATCACCCTCTCCATTGGGCAGCTGGACGACAATTCCAGGCTGAGAATAGAACCTCTTTTTGCCCAATACAGGGGCATATCGAGCGAGGTAAATAGAAATATTTTCTGGCTAAATAATACCTTGTTTTAAATATCTACACAAGCTGAGCATCTTTTCTCTCGCCTAGGAGTCTATCGGACAATACGGGCCGAGGCGAAAATCTGGATGTTTGAGAACAGATTCCAGCTCGTTTGAAGGTTCATAGCTGTATCTATGGGCCGAAAAGGAGTTGGGATATGGGCCAAACAGCCAAATTTGCAACCGGCTCATGGATAGTCCGACAGCCTCCTAGCCACATTCTATATTCAGCGGCCACCAGGATCGACAAGAACGAAACAATCCCCGCCTACTATTCGTTTGACTGGTTATCGCCTAACCGGGTAAACTGAATAGTTCGAGACTCAAACCGTTGAAACAACGAAAGAAATGCCATGAACCTGGCCCTGGTTGCCATCCACATCGATCACTCTTTGCGGTCCGTCCCTCTGGGAACAGCCATGCTGGCGGCCTCTGTTGAACGGGCCCTTGGCAAGCAGATCGCCACCACCCTGATTAACTGTACCCTGCAGCAATCGGCGAGGGACTGTACGGAACAGATCATCAGCCGGCATCCAGACGCCGTCGGGCTATCCATGACGGTCTGGAACCGCGATCTGGCACTGGATATCGCCCAGCGCCTGAAAGCCAGCTGCCCGGGGATCATCCTGTTTGCCGGCGGACCTGAGGCTACGGCCACCCCTGAATCTCTGGTGCAGATCAAGGATCTCGACTTTATTCTGACGGGCGAAGGCGAACAGAAGTTGGTTTCGGCCTTGGGTGACTTGCTGCGCGGTCAGACGCCAAACGCTTCAGCCCTATTGGCCGCGGAGAGTATTGCTGACCTGGGTGATCTGCCCTCTCCTTACCTGACGGGCCTGCTGCGACCGACCCGCGGCGGTGGCGTCTTGTGGGAGCTCTCCCGTGGCTGCCCCTACCGCTGCGATTTCTGTTTTGAATCCCGGGGCAGTGCGATGGTGCGCCGTTTTCCCCTGCAGCGGGTGCGGGCCGAGCTCCTACTATTTGCCACCCTGGGCGTCAGTGAGGTGTTCGTTCTCGATCCGACCTTTAACTACCACAAGGAAACAGCTAAGGAACTGCTTAGAATCATGGCGGAAGATGGCTGCGGGCTCCATTTCAGTCTGGAAATCCGTGCCGAACTGATTGATCAGGAACTGGCGGAACTGTTTGCCAGCATTGACTGCTCGCTGCAGATCGGACTGCAGAGCGCCGATGCGGCGGTTCTACGTTCAATCAACCGCGATTTCGACCAGGAAGAATTCACTGACAAGGTGCTGCTACTGCACCAAGCGGGGGTGAGCTACGGTTTTGACCTCATCTTTGGTCTGCCTGGCGACAGTCTGGCAGGATTTCTTGCCAGTCTCGACTTTGCCCTGAGCTTGATTCCTAACCACCTGGACATTTTTCCCCTGGCGGTGCTGCCCGGTACTCGGCTGGCGGATACCGCCATGAAACTGGGACTGGAATACCAACCTCAGGCCCCTTATCGGGTTCAATCTTCCACCAGCTTCAGTGCCGCTGAAATGAGTCAGGCGACCCGCATTGAGGCCGCCTGTGATTTCTTCTATAATCGGGGACGGGCGGTGCCCTGGTTTGCCATGATGCTCAATGGCCTGGAGTTACCGCCGTCCGAATTTTTCTCTCGCCTCGCCGAAGTCTTGCCCGAAACCTTACCGGACGATCCGCTGCCACTGCAGCAGTGCTTTGTCAGCGATCAGTTCACCCAGCGGCGACAGCCTGAGGTTGCCGCTCTGGCGGCCGATCTGATCGCCTACTTCAGCGCCGTCGAGCCCTTGCTGGAGGGCCCCGCCGTCGAGACAATACCCGATTCGACAGCCGATGAACTCTATCTTAACCCGCACTCTCGCATTGTCCCCTTTAACCATGACCCGCAACTGCTGCTGCAACACCTAGCCGACGACATTACCGATCTGGAAGAACTGGCCTTTTTTGTGCCACGGGTCGACAGCGACTATTTCTGTTACATATTCCAGGACACCCTGCAGCTCTACCCTCTCAACCCGGCGCAAAGCGCCTACCTGAGAAGTCTCGCCTCCTCCACGCCCACGGTTCCCCCATCGCCGGACTTTATTGCCGAGGCCCTGGCGTCTGGCATATTATTCCGCAACCGTTGACTATCGGAGGATTGAGAGACACCAGGGTGAACCCTCAGCGTCCAAACCACTTCTTTTTACTGTTGAAAACCACCACCTGATTACGACCTTTTTTCTTGGCCTGAAACATCGCCTGATCGGCAAAACTGATCATTTCATTTTTTGCATAAGGTTCCTTGGTCGGCATCATGGCGAACACCCCAAAGCTAGCCGTGATATGACTGCTTTGTCGTTGGTGCTCGAAGTTGTTCCGAGCAATGGCCAGGCGCAGCTTTTCTGCCACGGCCTCAGCTTCCTCCAAGCCGGTTTCCGGCAGCACAACCGCAAACTCTTCCCCGCCATAACGGGCAAACAGATCATATTCCCGTAACTCGCCACGGCAAACATCGCAGAACTGACGCAGCATCTCGTCGCCGAACTGATGGCCGAAGGTATCGTTAAGATTTTTAAAATGATCGATATCGATAATCACCAACGCCAGCGAACGATCATGGCGTTTACATCGATTGATTTCCTGATCAAGAAAATTCTGAAAGTAACGGTGATTGTAGGCGAGGGTCAGTCCATCGATATTGGCAAGCAGCTCAAGTTGATGGTTTTTCTTTTCCAATTCAGCGGTCAGCAACTCCAGTTTAACGGTCTTCTCCACCAACTCCCGGTTCATCTCCTCGTAACTGAGATTGAGCACACTCAATTCAGCATTGGCAATCTGCAGAATTTCAGCAATGGATTTTTGCTCATTTATTCGAAAATCAAAATAATCAGCGGTCTGGTTCACTTCAGCATGAACGTTTTCGAGAAAGTCCTTCAAAACCCGCTCTTCCAGACCGAGAAGCTCCTGCGCCTGGTCATGGAAACTCGCCACAATAGCTTCCGGTGAGTTGCTGCGGTAGACCCGGGATATCAGACCCGATAAATAGACGACCCGACAGAGGCGCTTGATATTATCATCATTACCACCATAACTACTGGGATCCGCATGATGACGCAGAGGCAGCACCAGGGCATCAGGGAACCCCCAACTACGCGCTACTTCACTGCCGATATACGCGTGATCGGCGCCAATCAAATCGTTTTCGATCTGACAACGCTTGCCACCTTTCTTCTCCATGGCCTCTTCGACCTGCCGGTATTGGTCAGGAAAGGCGCGGGCCAGAATCAACACCCCCAGATCCTGTAGCAACCCGGTCACAAAAGCCTCTTCGGCAGCGTCCTTATCGACCGCCGTCATCAACCTGCGTGCAGCTACCGCTTCGGTAAGAGACTGCTCCCAGAAGCGGGCATAGTCGAAACTACCGTCGTTGCTTCGACTTGGCTGCAAAAAAGAAAAAGACAGAACCAGGCTGCGCACCGCATTGGTACCGAGAATAGAAGCCGCCTGCTGAATGGTAACGATGGACTGGGGGAAGCTGTAAAAGGCCGAATTGACCACCTTTAGAATCTTAGCCGAAAGGGAGATATCCTTGGACACCAACTCGGCGATATCACTGATGGTCGTGTCTTCCTTAGCTGTAATGGTAATCAGCCTCGATGCCACGGGAGAAAGGGTCGGCAGCACATCCGACTGCAACACCGATTCTAAGACTTCTTCCTTATTCATAAACAATGCTCCCTTTGGACCGACAGACAACTATGTTAGACAACTGATGCATATTTACTACATCTCTTCAATTAATCCATAAGCACCGAAATATTTCAACTACTTTTATTCAGCATTCTGCGAAGGAAACAACCCGCGAAAACGGGGACTGCCCTGAAGCCGGCGAGTTTTGCGGTATTATGTAGCGAAGGGGATGGTAACAGAGCGACCCACAAGCCATTTACCAGGGAGGATGGATGAAAAAATTCCTACTCGACCTGCTGATCTGCCCGTCCTGCCTGCCGGAAGAAAACCCCCTGCAGGCTGCCGCACTCGAAGTGCAACAACAAGACATTGTCTCAGGGCAGCTGGTCTGCGAGGCCTGCCGCCGTAGCTATCCGATCCGTCGGGGCATAGGGTTCCTGACTGCGGCTCCCCCATCCAATAACCTCGCCCCTTCTAAATACGAAACCGCCGCAGTTCTCTCTTCCTACCTCTGGAGCCATTACGGCGATCTGCTAAATGATCCCGATGCCTCGAACGCCTATCAACGGTGGGCCGCATTGTTGCCCCCTAAGGGCGGCCTTGCCATCGATATCGGTGCCGCCGTCGGTCGCTTCTCTTTTGAGTTAGGCAGAAAAAGCGACCTGGTAGTCGGCGTCGACAATTCCCATACCTTTATCAAGGCGGCACGGAACTTACTGTTAACCGGCAAGACAGAAGTTGAGCTGGCAGTGGAAGGCCGCCTGACCCGAACAAAGCTCCTGACTCTTCCCCCAGAGTGGCCATCGAAAACCGTCGATTTTATCGTCGGAGACGCCCTGGCCTTGCCCTTTCGCCAAGGCACTTTTACCACCCTGGCCTCCTTGAACCTGATCGACAAGCTGCCGAAACCAATGCAGCACTTGTATGAACTCAACCGCATCGCTCAAAGGGACAATGCTCAGCTGCTCTTTTCCGATCCCTTTTCCTGGTCCACGGAAGTGGCTGCTGAGCAAGACTGGCTGGGAGGAACCCCAGATGGCCGCCATGCCGGACGAGGCATGAACAATCTCAAAGCTCTGCTGCAGAACCACGGAAATCATCGAGAACCCACCTGGAAAATTGACCAACAGGGCCAGGTTTGGTGGAAAATACGCACCCACTGTAACCATTTCGAACTGATTCGCAGCTGCTATATCAAAGCTGGCCGCAACCCTTGCCAAGGGGATTGACACCATGAAAATCGATACAGTATGCCGACTCTGCTCCTCCTGTTGCCCGATCAGGGCGCATGTCGAGCAGGGCCGCCTGGTCGCGGCAGAACGAAAGTCTCATCTACCGGATGATAAAGCATGGCCTTGCCCGAAACTGGCGGCGGCCGACATCGTCTATTCGCCGCAAAGACTGCGGCACCCCCTGATTCGCCAGACAAACAACGGCTACCGGGAAGCATCCTGGGACGAAGCTCTCGACTTGGTAGCCAGCCGATTGCTCGAATGCCGACAGCGTCATGGGGCCGAAGCCGTGGCCTGGCTGCGGGGCATGGCGGCAGACTGGGGAGCGCCCTGGGACTATGCCAACCGACTGATGAATGCCTTCGGCTCGCCGAACTGCATCGGCAACGGCTCGGTCTGCCATGTTGCCCGTGAGATGGCCCACAACTATACCTACGGCGCCATGACCATACCCCAGGTACAAAACAGCGACTGCATTCTGATCTGGGGAAAGAACGACCAGCACACCAATCCACCAGCCTTCGATGCCATACTGCAGGCCCGTCAAAGGGGCGCTCGCTTGATCGTGGTCGATCCGGTGCGCACCGGCCTGGCGGCCATAGCCGACATCTGGCTGCAGATCAAACCGGCCCACGACGGTCCCCTGGCCATGGCCATGATCGATGAGATAATTCGCACCGGTTGTTACGATAAAGAATTTGTCGCGCGCTGGACGACCGGCTTTGAAGAGCTGCGTCAGGCAGCTTCATGCTATCGGGCCGAAGGGGTCGCCGCACAGCTGTCCCTGAACGCGGAAGAGATAAGAGCGGCGGCACAACTCTATGCCGGCAGCGAAACGGCCTGTATCATCGACGGCAATGGCCTGGATATGCAGATCGAGGTCTTCGACGCGACCCGCGCCGTGGCCATGCTCAGGGCCTTGAGCGGCAACCTCGACCAAGCCGGGGGCGATTTAATACCTCAGCCGGTGGCGGCGCGCAACATTCAGCTCAAAGAACGCCTCCCGGCCGACAGCCGGCCGGTTACCAGCGACTACCCCCTGTTCAACAATTTTCACCACAACTGGGGGCTGCACGCCCAGTCCTGTGTCATCGATGCCATCCTGGAGGCGCGGCCCTATGCCGTCAAATCGCTGCTGGTGCAATCGGGCAATCCGGCGGTCACCATGACCGATTCCAACCGGGCCCATCAGGCGCTGGCCAAACTCGATTTCCTGGTAGTTATCGATCTATTCATGACCCGCACCGCCCAATATGCCGACGTGATTCTGCCGGCCAGCAGCTGTTTTGAAAAGACCCAACTCAACCGAGCTTACTTGCGCAACAGCCTGGTGGTCCTGCAGAACGAGGTTATTAAGCCACTGGCCAACAGCTGGCCCGACTGGAAAATCATTTTTGAGCTGGGCCGAAGACTCGGCATGGAGGAAGAGTTCCCCTGGCAGAGTGTAGAAGAGGCCATCGATTATCAACTGGAACCTTCCGGCCTGACGGTGGATTCACTGCGCCAGCATCCAGACGGGGTTCGCACCGCCCCGGTGACCTATCAGAAATATGCCGACAGTGGATTTGCAACCCCTTCCGGCAAAGTGGAATTCGCTTCTGCGCGCCTACAGCAAGCCGGGTTTTGTGCAGTACCCTTTGCCGATGGGCGCCTGGGCAATCCAATCAGCTTCTCCGGGCAGGGTGAGAATTACCCGCTGATCGGCATCAGCGGAGCGCGAAGCAGCGCATTTACCCACTCCCAGTTCCATCAGATACCAACCCTGCTACAGGAAGAAGACCGCGCCTTCGTCGACATACACCCCGACGATGCACGGTGCCTCGGCATCGAGGTTGGAGACCTGGTCGAGATCAGCAGCCCCCGAGGACAAATCACTCTGCGGGGGCGAATTAGCAGGGACATCAAACCCGGCACGGTACGCATCGCCTGGGGATGGGGAGAGACGGACCCGGCAGCCAGCCTTAATCGGCTGACGGACGATCATCGCCGCAACCCGATTACCGGGACGCCGGGCAACCGCAGCTTCATGTGCCGGCTACGCAAGCTGACAGATTGAGCAATCATCTCGGATCCCGTCAATGCAACCAAGGCCAGAGCCAGCAGGGGTTCTTCAGCGCAAACGATAGTGTAATACCGTGGTTCCTCGCTCACTATCGGCTTCAGGAAAGTCGCTATCAGCGGCATGACAGTCAACAAGGTAAGCAGCGGGCAACAATTCAGCAAACATTTGCTGCAGCTGGCTGTTGGTCATGGTGGGAGTGCTCAGGCAAGCCAATATCTGGCCTTGGGAAGTGAGCAGTTCAGGCAAGCGGCGGATCAACTTCGGCCAATGGCGATCGGCGGTGAAGCTCTTGCCCTGACTGGCCGGTGGGTCGCAGATTACCAGATCGAAGGGGCCGCAACGACGCAAACGGCCGAAGCTGCGAAACAGCTCCATTGGTAGAAAGCTCGCCCGGCGCAGGTCGATGTTATTGAGGCTATGGTTGAGCTTCCCCAAGTCCAGGGCGCCACGGTTCATGTCGAGATTAACCACCTGCTCGGCGCCGCCGCTCAGGGCCGTCACCGAAAAGGAACAGCTGTAGGCGAAGAGGTTGAGAACCCGCTTATCCGTGGCCAGCTCCCGCAGCAAGCGTCGCCCCACCGCCATGTCAGGAAAAAACCCTACATTCTGTGCGTCACCCAGGCGCAGCCGATAGCGCAATCCATCTTCTTGGGCCTCAACCTCGGCAGGCAGGTCGCCCTGCAGCAGTCGGCTCGGCGCCCCCGGACGAAAACGCTCCTGCAGCAGGATGGCTTGTGGCGCAACGGGCAAACTCGACAGCAACAAGTCGGACAAATCCCTCAGCCAGTCCTGCGGGCGCTCCCGATAGAGTATCACCAGCACCACAGGTGGATAGTAATCGATGACCAGATCTTCCAATCCGGCAAAGCAATGACCACGGCCATGAAACAGGCGCCGACTCTCCCCCGCCTTAGGCAGGTGACGGATGATTTCCTGTGCGATGATGTCCATATCGATGGGTGGCTCAGGCCAACTGTAACAGGGGTTCGTTGAGGGCGGCGATCTGTTCCCGCAGTTCGAGAACGTGATCGCCCCAGTACCGGGGAGTATTGAACCAGGCAAAATGATGGGGAAAGGTCGGATCGTGCCAACGGCTTGCTAACCAGGCGCTGAAATACAGAATGCGCAAGGAACGTAGCGCCTCGATCAGCCGCAGTTCGCGGGGTTGAAATTCGAAGAACTCGTTATAGCCTTCGACCAACTGGGCCAACTGGGCATGTTGACGGCCCCGATCACCGGACAGCATCATCCACAGATCCTGAATGGCCGGAGCCATGCGGGCGTCGTCAAAATCGACAAAATGAGGGGCAGCGTCGCGCCAGAGGATATTGCCGCTATGACAATCGCCGTGCGCCCGCAGATAACGCAGGTCGGCGGTATCGGCGAAGATCGTCTCTATGGCCTGCAGCAGGTCGGTGGTAAGGGCATCGTAATTAGCTTTAGTTTCCGGGGGTACGAAGCTTTCGCTGATCAGGGCAACGCTGTCATGACCGAAACTTTGGCTATTAAGGCGAGGCCGATGCAGAAATGGCCGCAAGGCGCCGACACTGTGGATACGACCCAGCAGACGACCGAGAATCAGCAGGTTGTCGAGGTTATCCAGTTCCGGGGCGTGGCCACCCTGACGGAGATACAGGGCAAAACGAAAGGGACCATGAACAAACAGACTTTCGCCTTGGTCATTAACCAGAGGAGCCACCACCGGCAGCTCATGCTCCACCAACTCAAAACAGAACTGGTGTTCCTCATGAATCTGCTCAACAGTCCAGCGATCAGGACGATAGAACTTGGCAATCAAGGGTGCCCCGTCTTCGATACCGACCTGGTAGACCCGGTTTTCGTAGCTGTTCAGAGTCAGGGTGCGGCAATCGCAAACATAGCCGCAACTTTCCACCGCATCCATAATATATGACGGCGAAAGGGCCTGAAATGGGTGTTGCTTATCGGTCATGAGTAATACATTCCGTTTGTGGGCGGGCCGGCAATCATCATCCGGCAGCGATGAGGCGCGGTGCCCGGATAAAATCCTTCATCAATCGATACGGCTCAGCACCTGAACCAGATGGTAGCCGAACTTTGATTTTATCGGTCCGTGTATCTTGCGGATTTCGCCGCTGAATACAACTGCATCGACTTCCTCAACCAGTTGACCGGGCTTGATCACCCCCAAATTGCCGCCACGACGNNGGTGGGGCACTTGGAATGTTTGGTGGCGCAGGCCGCAAAATCCTCACCAGCTTCCAACTGGGACTTCAACTCCGTGCAGGCTTCCTCTGTGGCGACTATGATATGACGAACATGAGCGTTTGGCATGTAGATCCTCCCTGTTTATTTGTTGCGAAAGCATTATTTGTTTATCGACGTTGCAATACTGTAAACCATGAGTCGAAAACCATTTACCGCAGAGATCGCCGAGATCGCAAAGAAAGTCAAAAAACGATGTAAAGAATTTTCTCAGCGCTCTCTCCTTCTTGAGTGAGCTTAGCGAAGGGGCGGTAAAAAGAATTCTCGTATGACCGGCTCTTTCATCCAGTATCAGCGGCATGCCGCTGCAAGTAGGTCGCAGTCTGTTTTTTACTGACTCGAGTCAGGCCCTGCAGCACCGCAAAGGGCACCGGGCCGCAACCGCAGGTCGAAGCTATATCATACCCCATTTGTCGCCACAGGTGGGCGGTCATTTCGGCATCGGCCAAGGCTCGATGAAACGTACCGCTGGTTGGCAGCCCGTGGTAATGAATCAGGGTTTGCAGTCTATGATTGGGAGCCGCAGGATAGAGGCGCCGGGCCACCAACAAGGAACAGGCTATATCCTGCTGCCGCCTCAAGCCGATAAGGGCCAGCTCAGCATCGAGAAATCGCCGGTCAAAAGCGGCATTATGCGCTACCAAGGGCGAGGCACCGATAAAACGGGAGAATTGTGTCATCACTTCCGCTGCCGACGGCGCCTCCTGCACCATAGCATTGCTGATGCCGGTCAGATCCTCGATAAAGGGGTTGATCCAGCAACCAGCATTCATCAGACTTTGAAAGCGGTCAACGATCTGATCGCCGACCAGACGCACAGCGCCGATCTCAATGGCACGGTCGCCCCCCTCGGGGGACATGCCACTCGTTTCAAAGTCGAGGACCACCACCCCGTCGCTACAATCGCAACTCAATTCAGCCACTACCCTTCCCTTCGTCAAAGCTTGATGCACTCGCAAAAACTCATAGGATGGCAAAGCAAAAATTTCGCCCTACAAGGCCTGGTGTTTTTTCAGGGGCGAAGGCATACATCTAGTATGTCGAGGACCTGAAAAAACGCCGTAACGCCGTAGGGCGGCCTTTTTGCGACGCCATCAAAGCTTGACAGCATGCCCCGTTTTGCCATTAACTGCCACTGTTGTTTCTCATCCCCTTTGCCGAACCGACAGAAAGAGCATTCTTGGCCACTACGATTGATAGCACCCTCAGCGATTCGGTTCTGCCCTGGCAGCCGAACACCAGCCCCTTAATGCTTGCTCCCATGCAGGGCCTGAGTAACCGGGAGCTGCGCAACTTGTTCATCGACTGGGTGCGCCCCGATGTGGTGTTCAGCGAATTTTTCCGTGTGGCTGGCGGCAAACGCAAAATCCTGCGCCCTGCTCAGTTGCAGGATGTCGCCCCTCATGAGGGCGGGGTTCCGCTGATCGCCCAGCTTATCGG
>LGVF01093446.1_pt1 | contig 18540 bp, 23 predicted proteins | sample 469901 | NCBI WGS metagenome assembly LGVF01 (sample SAMN03893561, study PRJNA290197) | marine sediment metagenome | material: sediment; isolation source: combined push core samples #3730, #5133, and #5579 collected at Hydrate Ridge | place: Pacific Ocean: Hydrate Ridge
CATTTAGATATGGTAATGACAGATCCTATCGCAGATATGTTAACACGCATCAGAAACGCAAATCAAATGAGACATGCAACTGTTGATATGCCTGCATCTAAACTTAAGAAACAAGTTTTAGAACTGTTAAAAAAAGAAGGATACATTGTAAATATTTCAGTTATAAAAGGTGATGTACAAGATACGTTACGTGTAACTTTAAAATACTTACAAAATGATAGAGTAATAAAAGGTTTAAAAAGAATTTCTAAGCCAGGGCTTAGAGTATATGCAAAAACAAACGAAATTCCTAGAGTATTAAATGGTTTAGGAATTGCTGTGATTTCAACTTCAAACGGAATCTTAACTGATCGTGAAGCTCGCAAACAAAAAGTTGGCGGGGAAATCTTAGCATACGTTTGGTAAAAATCAGGAGGTGTATTAAATGAGTCGTATTGGGAAAAAACCAATTACAATACCTCAAGGTGTAACTGCAACAGTAGAAGGTAAATTTATTACTGTTAAAGGGCCAAAAGGGTCATTAGACTTTACTTGTCATCAAGATATGACAGTAAATATTAAAGAAAACGAATTAGTAGTTGAAAGACCATCTGATTCTAAACAACACAAATCACTTCATGGAACTACAAGAGCCGTAATTAATAATATGGTTATAGGAGTTAATGAAGGTTATGTTAAAAAACTTAAAATGATTGGTGTAGGGTATCGTGCAATTCTAAAAGGTAATGTAATTACTATTAGTGCAGGTTTCTCTCATCCAGTTGAAATGGAAATCCCTGAAGGATTATCTGTTGAAATACCTAAGAATACATTAATTAATATCTCAGGAATTGACAAACAAGCTGTTGGTGAATTCGCTGCGAATATTAGAGGGGTTCGACCACCTGAACCGTATCTAGGGAAAGGTATCCGCTACGTTGATGAATATGTACGTAGAAAAGAAGGAAAAACTGCTAAAAAGTAGTTAGGAGTGGATTAATATGATAAAAAGAAAAGCAAGAAATGATATGCGTAGAAAAAGACACTTAAGAATCAGAAAAAATCTAATTGGTACACCAGTTAGACCACGTTTAAGCGTGTTCCGTTCTTCAAAAAATGTTTACGCTCAATTAATTGATGATGTAAATGGTGTTACTTTAGCAAGCGCATCTACAGTAGAAAAAGATAACAAATTACCAAATGGTGGAAATGTTGAAGGAGCTAAGGCTGTTGGAACATTAATAGCTGAAAGAGGCCTTAAATTAAAAGTAAAAAATGTAATATTTGATAGAAGTGGTTACCTTTACCACGGAAGAATCAAAGCATTAGCTGAAGCTGCACGCGCTGCAGGATTAGAATTCTAAGGAGGTAAGCTTTATGCAAAGAGATAATAAAAGAAGACCTCGTCGTAGAAGAGAAGAAAAGCTTTACGAAGAGAGAGTCGTAAATATAAACCGTGTTACTAAAGTTGTTAAAGGTGGACGTAGATTCCGTTTTAGCGCATTAGTAGTAATTGGTGATAAAAAAGGTAAAGTCGGATTCGGTACAGGAAAAGCACAAGAAGTACCAGACGCAATCAAAAAAGCAATAGAAGATGCAAAAAGAAATTTAATAAAAATTCCTATGTATGGAAAAACTATTCCTCATGAAATAACAGGTAAATTTGGTGCCGGAGAAGTATTTTTAAAACCTGCAGTAAGCGGGACAGGAGTTATCGCTGGTGGACCAGTACGTGCCGTACTAGAGTTAGCTGGTGTTGAAGATATCTTAAGTAAATCTTTAGGTTCTGCTACTCCAATTAATATTATTCGTGCAACATTTGATGGGATTACAAGATTAAGAACTGCTGAACAAGTAGCACGCTCACGTGGGCTTACAGTTGAGGAGATTCTACACTAATGGCTAAATTATATATAACTAGAAGAAGATCACTAATCCAATCAAAACCAAACCAAGTTAAAACTGCAAAAGCATTAGGATTAACAAGAATGCATAAAACTGTAATAAAAAATGATACTCCAACAATTAGAGGGATGATTAAAGTTGTCTCACATTTAGTTGATGTAGTAGAGAAATAGGAGGTGCCGTATGCAATTACATAATTTAAAACCAAACGCAGGATCTACTCATTCTAAGAAAAGAGTTGGTCGTGGGACTGGTAGTGGAACAGGTAAAACTGCAGGAACAGGTCACAAAGGACAAAATTCTCGTTCAGGTCGCGGTACTCGCCCAGGATTTGAGGGTGGACAAACTCCATTCTTCAAACGTCTGAAAAAAAGAGGATTCACTAACTTTACAAGAAAAGAATACTCAACAGTAAATATAATGGAATTAAATAGATATGCAGAAGGAACAGTAGTTACTCCTGAGTTATTACTAGAAGACAGATTAATTACTAAATTATTATCAGGATTAAAAATATTAGGAGATGGATCTCTTGATGTTAAATTAACTGTTAAAGCTCACAAATTTACTAAATCTGCTTTAGAGAAAATTGAGGCAGCCGGTGGAAATGTAGAGGTAATCTAATGGAAAATATTCTTGCGGTACTAAAAAATAAAAATGTAATGAAGAAAATCTTATTTACATTATTAGCATTTTTCGTATATAAAACTGCAACATATATTCATATCCCTCTTATTAACCCAGATGCAATTAGTCAATTTTTTGAAGATGCTGACGGTGGAATCATTGGTATTGCCAATGCATTCACTGGTAATGCACTTAAAAATTATTCAATTATAGCACTAGGAATCGGTCCTTACATTACTGCTTCAATCGTTGTTCAATTATTACAAATGGATATTGTCCCTTTGTTAAAAGAATGGTCTGAAGAAGGAGACGTAGGGAAACAAAAAATTAATCAATTAACTAGATACTTAGCTATCGGACTTGCTTTAGTTCAAGCTTTAGCAATGACAATAGGATTAGAAGCTATGTTAGATATTGGTGTAGAAAATCCAACATTCTTAACTTTCACTTACTTAGCGATTGTTATGACAGCTGGGTCTGCATTCTTATTATATCTTTCTGATCAAATTACATTACGTGGTATTGGTAATGGTACTTCAATGATTATCGTTGCAGGTATCGTATCAGGTATGCCAGGTATGGTGGCAAGTTTAGTTGAAGAGTATATTTCAGCTGACGCTGCAGACTTAGGATCTTATGGAACTTTCGCATTAGTAATGTTGATTTACATCTTTGTAATCTTCTTCGTTACAGTTATGCAATCAAGTAACCGTAAAATTCCAATTCAATACTCAAATAGACCATCAGGAGCTGCGTTCCAAGGTAAAAACGAATCTAACATCCCGTTGAAAATTAACTCAGCAGGTGTAATTCCAGTAATCTTCGCAGTAACTTTATTAAGTATACCTACTACAATCATGAGATTTGTACCTGAAATAAACAGTACATTAAACTTATGGCTTACTGAAATGTTTACTTATACAAGACCTCTTGGTTACGTAGTTTATGTAGGATTAATCTTTATATTTGCGTTTTTCTACGCATTCGTACAAATCAATCCAGAAAAAATTGCGAAAAACTTACAAAACCAAAATGCGTATATTCCAGGTGTTAGACCAGGAATAGACACAGAAAATTACATATCAAGATTATTAGTTAAAATAACTATGATCGGTGCTACTTACTTAGTATTTATAGCATCATTACCAATTTTTGCTACAATGATCTTTGGACTACCTGCTTACGTTCAAGTTGGTGGAACAAGTTTATTAATTGTTGTTGGTGTTGCAATAGAGACTACTAAACAAATTAAAACACAAGCACAGGAACAAAAATACAGCGGATTTATTAAATAAGGAGACCCCATTGAAAATCTTAATGATGGGTCCTCCAGGCGCTGGAAAAGGTAGCCAATCTGCCAAAGTAGTTGATCATTATGACTTACCTAGTATTTCAACAGGACAAATGTTCAGAGATGCTTATAAGAATGGTGATCCTATCGGTATAGAGGCAATGAAATATATTAAAAAGGGTGAACTAGTTAGTGATGATATTACTAACGAGATAGTAAGATTAAGACTCTCAAAAAATGACGCTGAAAATAGTTTCTTACTTGATGGTTTCCCAAGAACAGTTGCGCAAGCTGCTGCACTGGATGGAATGTTAACAAAAATGGGCACTAAATTAGATGCCGTATTCAACATTTTATCTAGTAACGATGTTCTGTTTGAACGTATGGAACAACGTCGAGTTTGTAGAAGTTGTGATACAACTTATCATCTAAAATTTAAAATTCCTAAGGAATGTGGAGTTTGTGATAAATGTGGTGGAGAGTTATATCAAAGACCTGATGATACATTAGAGTCGGTTAAACGTCGTTTAGAAATTTATGAAACTAAGACAAGACCACTTTTAGACTACTATGATAAGAAAGGAATTCTATATCATATCAATGGTATGCAACCGTTTGATAATGTATACAATGATATTGAATTAGTAATCCGTGATTTATAATGGTAACAATTAAATCTAAAAGAGAAATTGAATTGATGAAAAAAGCGGGACGTATTGTCGCACTTGCTCATCAAGAAGTTAGTAAATATGTTAAACCTGGTGTTTCAACACTAGAACTTGATACAATTGTAGAAAAAGTAATAAGACAAAATAACGCTATACCTTCATTTCTAGGTTATGGTGGATTCCCAGGAAGTGCTTGTACATCTGTTAATGAACAAGTTGTCCACGGGATTCCAAGTAAAAAAGTGATTCTTAAAGAAGGTGACATTATCGGTATCGATATTGGAGCTATCTATAAAGGATATCATGGTGATTCTGCTTGGAGTTATCCAGTAGGTACAATAAGTAAAGAAGCACAAGATTTATTAGATGTAACAAAACAATCACTTTTCGAGGGTTTAAAACAAGCTAAGGCAGGCAACAGATTATCAGATATCTCTCATGCTATTCAAGTTTATGCGGAAGCGCATGGCTATAGTATAGTTAGAGAATTTGTAGGACATGGACTTGGAAAGAACTTACACGAAGACCCACAAATTCCTAATTACGGGTTACCTCATAAAGGTATTTTACTGAAAGCTGGTATGACAGTGGCGATTGAGCCAATGGTTAATATAGGTAGAAAAGAAGTAAAAGTATTATCAGATAATTGGACAGCGGTTACAGTGGACAAGAGCTTAAGTGCTCATTTTGAACACTCGATCTTAATTACAGAGGATGACTGTGTCATCTTCACAACATTAAAGGAGGAATCTTAATGCCTAAAGAAGAAAAATTAGAATTAGAAGGTAAAGTAATTGAATCATTACCTAATACACAGTTCCTAGTTGAACTAGAAAATGGACATCGTGTTTTAGCACACGTTTCTGGTAAAATCCGCATGTACTACATTCGCATTTTACCAGGTGATAGAGTAACGGTAGAATTATCACCTTACGACTTAACACGTGGGCGAATTACTTATAGACACAGATAATTACAGAACGAATTTAAATCTCCAAAGGAGGAAACAATAATGAAAGTAAGACCATCAGTAAAAAAGATTTGTGATAAATGCAAAATAATCAAACGTAACGGAAAAGTAATGGTTATTTGCGAAAATCCAAAGCATAAACAAAGACAAGGTTAATAGGAGGTGCATTTATGGCACGTATATCAGGTATAGATATTCCTAGAGATAAACGCGTAGTTATTTCATTAACTTACGTATTCGGAATAGGAAAAACTAAATCTCAAGAAATTTTAGCAGCTGCAGGTGTTTCTGAAGAAACACGTGTTAAAGATTTAACAGAAGATGAGTTAGGTCGCATCAGAGTTGAAGTTGCGAATCATAAAACAGAAGGTGATTTAAGAAGAGAAGTTGCCTTAAACATCAAAAGATTACAAGAAATTGGTAGTTATAGAGGAATGCGTCACCGTAAACATTTACCGGTGCGTGGACAAAATACGAGAAACAACGCAAGAACGCGTAAAGGACCTCGTAGAACTATAGCTAACAAAAAGAAATAGGAGGATAAATAATGGCACGTAAAGTAAGAAGTAAACGTCGTGTGAAGAAAAATATTCCTTCAGGAGTAGCACATATCCATTCGACATTTAATAACACAATAATTACAGTTACTGATCCTAGCGGTAATGCGATTGCATGGAGCAGCGCAGGAGCTTTAGGATTTAAAGGGAGCCGTAAATCAACACCATTCGCAGCACAAATGGCAAGTGAAGCTTGCGCTAAAGCAGCAATGGAACACGGTGTACAAAGAGTTGAAGTTTCAGTAAAAGGACCTGGTCCTGGACGTGAAGCTGCAATAAGATCTCTACAAACTGCTGGTTTAGAAATCACAGCTATTAGAGACGTAACACCAATTCCACATAACGGATGTCGTCCACCAAAACGACCTCGTGGTTAATTGAAACAAGAAAAGGGGAGGTTATTCATTTGAAAGATTTGAAATTTGAAAAACCAAGAACTGAAATTAAGAAACTTAATGATAGCGATACTTCAGGAGTATTTGAATTATCACCACTTGAACGTGGTTACGGTATGACAATCGGAAATTCACTTCGTAGAATTTTGTTATCATCATTACCAGGAGCAGCAATTATTAACTGTGAAATCGACGGAGTAGAACATGAGTTCTCAAGCGTTGCTGGAGTAGTTGAAGATGTTACTGCAATTGTATTAAACTTAAAAGATGTTGTCCTAAGTATTGATAATGATGATCCTAATGTTGAAAAACGTTTAGAGATTTTCGTTGAAGGACCACACGTTGTAACTGCTAAAGACATTTTATGTGATAATGAAGTTACAGTTGTAAACGAAGACCAACATATAGCGACAGTAAACAAAGGAAAATTCCGTATGATTATGGTTGCTAGAAAAGGAATTGGTTACGTAAGTGCAGATCAAAATAAAGAATACAACAACATGGTTGGTGTAATTCCGATTGATAGTATTTATACACCTGTTCAAAGAGTAAAATATGATGTAACTAATGCATCATCAGGATCTTTTAATAACGATAAATTAACTATTGAAGTTTTAACTAATGGAGCTGTTACACCTCAAGAAGCATTAGGTGTGGCTGCAAAAATGATGATTCAACATCTAGAAGTAGTAGTTGAATTAAGTGTAAAAGCTCAAGAAGAAGATTATATGGTTGAAAGAGAATCTGAACAAAATTCACAAATTTTAGAAATGCAAATTGAAGATTTAGATTTATCAGTAAGAAGTTATAACTGCTTGAAACGCGCTGGAATTAATACTGTAGACGAATTAACTCAGAAGTCTGAAGAAGACATGATGAAAGTAAGAAATCTTGGTAAGAAATCGCTTAAAGAAGTTAAACAAAAACTTGATGAACTTAGTCTTGGATTAGCTAGACATTAATAGGAGGTAAAATTAATGGCTGGATATAGTAAATTAAACCGTAGAAGTGATCAAAGAAAAGCAATGTTACGTGACTTAGTTACTGCATTGATTATTCATGGAAGAATCACTACTACTGAAACAAAAGCTAAAGAATTACAACGTCTTGCAGATAAAATGGTTACTTTAGGTAAGAAAAACACTCTTGCTTCAAGAAGACAAGCTGCTAGAACTGTTAGATTCTTAGATGCTGGAAATGATCAAAATGCACTACAAAAATTATTTAGTGATATAGCACCTCGTTTCACTGATAGACCTGGTGGATACACTAGAGTTTATAAAATGGGACCAAGACGTGGAGATGCAACTCCAATGGCTATCATTGAATTTGTAGAATAATAAACAAGATTAAAAGGTAAGCTAATGTAGCTTACCTTTTTGTATTTGTATGTTACCTTTATTATGAAATTTATATATTTTTATTATGATTATATATGTTATAATATAATTAGTTTATTTTAAAAGGATGGTGCGAATTATGAAACATAAAGTAATAATATTATTAGTTTTAATGGCATTTACACTTACTGGATGTAAGGAAAAAGATGTAACAGGTCCAGTTTTTGAAAACATACCAGAAGTATTAACATTTGAGCATGGCACAGATGTAGATTTATTAGATTTAGGAATTACTGCAGTTGATGATTTTGATGGAGATATATCTAGTGATATAACAATAAATATGGATAAGGATATTTCTGAAGTTGGTACTTATGACGTTGTTTATACAGTTAGTGATGAAGCATTAAATGATACTGAACTAAGTATTCAAATAGTTATAGAAGATACAACAGCTCCAGTTATAGTTGTTAATCCAGATAATGAAAGAGCAATATTTGAAATTGGATCGGATGAACCTAATTGGAAATTATATATAGGTCTTCAAGATGAAGAATATGATCCAACTATTGATTATGGTGAAAGACTAAGTATTGATACTACAAATGTTGATATGGATGCAGTGGGTCCATTTACTGTTTTAGTAACATTTACTGATATATATGGGAATGAATCTAACGAAGTTACTATTACTATAATGATGATTGAAATTGAGTAAATAATTTAAGTTTATAGTTAAATTTATTAGGTGATAGTATTAACATGTTATACATGTAATCTACTATCACCTTTTTGTATGCAAAATGTGATTATATTTATCGCTTTTTATAATCATATTTGTTATAATTAGAGCGGTAAACGGAGTTGATAGTATGAACATAATTGAAATCAAAGACTTATCGTTTTCTTATCAAGATGAAGTAGATGCGCTATCTAATGTTACTCTTTCTGTGAAGAAAGGTGAATGGGTTAGTGTACTAGGACATAATGGTAGTGGGAAGTCTACTCTATCTAAACTTATTATTGGATTACTTAAAGCTGATAGTGGGGAAATCAAGGTTGATGGAGTAATATTAAACGAAGAATCAGTTCATGATATAAGAAGAAAGATTGGTATTGTATTCCAAAATCCTGATAATCAATTTGTTGGGGTTACTGTGGAAGATGATATCGCTTTTGGTATGGAAAACTTATGCTTTGAACAGTCTGATATAGTAGATAAAATAAAGGAATACGCAGAAAAGGTTAGTATGTCTGAGTATTTAAAGAAAGAGCCTCACGCGCTTAGTGGAGGGCAAAAACAAAGAGTAGCAATAGCGGGAATACTTGCTATGAAAACTGATATTATAATATTTGATGAAGCAACTTCAATGCTAGACCCTAAGGGACGAGAATCTATTATGAATTATATAAAAGAAATTAATAAAGCAGGAGTTACAGTAATCACTATAACTCATGATATGAAAGAAGCGGTATTATCAGATCGTATTATTATTTTAAAAGAAGGAAGAGTCATTGCTTGCGGAGATACCAATGACATTCTTAATGATAAAGAAACATTAAATTCATCTAATTTGGAGTTGTTGTTACCACTTAAACTTCAGTATTTATTAGATGAAGCTAATTTATCAAATGATAAAGTTAAGGATATATTATGGCAATTAAGTTTGAACAAGTAAATTTTGAATATCCATCATTTGATGGAACTAATTTCTCCGCACTTAAAGATATTAACTTAGAAATAGCTGAAAAAGGTGAATTTATTACGCTAATAGGTGAAACTGGTAGTGGTAAATCTACTTTAGTTCAACATATGAACGCATTAATTAGACCTACTACCGGTAGCGTTACTATTTATGGGATTAAAATCGAAAAAGATACTAAGAAAAAAGGAAAAGTAAAACTAAATCCACTACGTCAACGTGTTGGACTTGTTTTCCAATTTCCAGAGTATCAATTATTTGAAGAAACAGTACTTAAAGATATTATCTTTGGACCAAAAAACTTTGGTGTTAAGGAAAGTGTAGCTATAGAAAGAGCCAAACAAGTTATAAAACATGTAGGACTTGATGAAGAGTACTTAAAAAGAAGTCCGTTTAACTTATCAGGTGGAGAAAAGAAAAGAGTATCTATTGCTGGTATTTTAGCTATGGAACCAGATATCTTGGTACTTGATGAACCAACTAGTGGATTAGATCCTAAAGGTAGAGATGATTTACTTAAACTATTTATGGGAATCCATAATGACTTAAATAAAACAGTTATCATTATTACTCACGATATGAATACTGTTTATAAGTATGCATCACGTGTACTTGTGATGAATGAAGGACATTTAGTGTATGATGGGTTACCTCAAGAGTTATTTAGTAAAGAGAACATTAAAAGTTGGAATTTAGATATTCCTGATATTATAACTATTACTAGACAACTCGAAGATAAATTGGATGTTAATTTTGATAGTCAACCTCATACAATTCAAGAACTTTTTGAGCTTGTTAAGGAGGTTATATAATGAAAAACATTATAATCGGTCAATATTTACCGGGAACGAGTTTCTTATATAAAATGGATCCTAGAAGTAAAATAATTGCTTTAATGATTTTAATGATATCAACGTTTATTTTAAAAGATGTTACTCATATCTTGATAATGCTTGGTGTCGTATTATTAATCCTTAAAATAGGTGGAATACCAATTGTGAGAATCGCTAGAGGATTAAAACCTATTATGATCTTACTACTCTTTACATTTACTTTCCAAATTATATTTATTAAAACTGGAAACTTAATATTTGATACTGAGTTAACGTTAACTGTTTTTACATTACCATTAATGATATTTATTATATTATTTTGGTATCTAACGAGAAGATATATAAAATTCAAGTTTTTATATTTATTAATCACAGCATTTGGAATATTAACAATGTTATCTTTATATACTCCTGGTAGTGTACTTAGTTCAAGTACATTAGAAGTATATGGAGATGGATTATCAGGTGCATTCTTTATAATGGTAAGATTAATTATTATTGTTACTTTATCTACGATTTTGACATTAACTACTAAACCTACAGATTTAAACTTAGGTCTTGAAAAAATCTTGAAGCCTCTAAGTATAATTAGAATAAACGCAGAAGAAATTGCGATGATTATATCTATTGCTCTTCGCTATATACCAACATTATTAGATGAAGCTAATAAAATCATGCTCGCTCAAGCGAGTCGTGGTGTAGACTTCACTGAAGGCAAGTTTAAAGATAAAGTTATGCAGATCATTAGTTTGCTTGTACCTATGTTTATTATTAGTTTTAAACGAAGTGATGATTTAGCTAACGCAATGGAAGCTAGAAGTTTTGTTCCTGGTAAACGACGAACAAGATTACATACTCTTTCATGGCATAATCTCGATACTACTGTTATAGTATTTTGTATCTTCATTTTCATTTCAGCTATAACTGTTAGGGTGATGTTCTAATGGATAAATCTAAATTAGTTAATTCATATTTTGAAGCCTTTAGAGCTAAGGATATGGAGTCGTTAAAATTAATTTTAGGACCAGGCTTTGGAGTAAGAACTTTTCTTGGAAGCTTAGTATTTAGTTTTGAAGCTGTTGGATTATTATTTGAAAAGTACAACTTAATTGATACAAATATTATAAATTTTGATGAGTTAAACGATATAGTTTACATTAATGCAATAGTTGAATATTCAATTGATTCTAAAGTAAATAGTGAATGTATAATAGTTAAGTTTGTTTTTAAGGATAACTTAATTATTAGAGCTTACGAAACTATTAAAAAAGTTAGACATACAAGAATAAAATGTAATGTAACTTATGATGGGTCAACTTTTAGTGGTTTCCAAAGACAGCCTGATTTAATGACTGTTCAAGGAGAAATTGAAAAAGGTTTATGGCATCTTACTAAAGAAGAAATCACTATTCATTCTAGTGGTAGAACTGATAAAGGTGTTCATGCGATTAATCAAGTATTTCATTTTGATACAGTGAGTAAGATTAAACCTATTGATTTTGCTAGAGTACTAAGAAGTTACTTACCTGATTCTATATACCTAATTTCTAGTGAAGAAGTTCATCCTACATTTCATAGTAGATATGATGCATATTCTAAAGAGTATGTATATAAGATTAATATTGGTGAATATGATCCTATACGAAGAAATTATGAATGGAACGTAAGTGGGTTAGATTTAGGTGTTCTTAAAAAAGAGGTTTTAAGTATTATAGGAACTCATAATTTTACTAGTTTCACTAAAACTAAAGAAGATAAAATTATGATAAGAACTATCTTTGATGTGAAGGTTAAAGAAAAAGGGAGCCATATATATATTTCTATAATTGGTAGTGGTTTCTTAAGATATATGGTTAGATACATTGTAGGAACTGCGGTTGAAATAGCTAAGGGTGAAGTTAATGACTCATTACTTAACTTTATTAGTTATAAAAACTCAAGCGAAGTAAAATGGAAAGCTCCAAGTTCTGGATTATATCTTAAAGAGGTAAAATACTATGAGTGAGATAGAATATAGTAGTTTATTATACAACGAAGAAGAAATATTAAACTTATATGAAAATATGGGTTGGAGTAGTTATACAAAAGATAAAGAAAGTCTATTTAAAGGCATTAAGAACTCAATATATGTAAAATGCGCATATGACGCGGGAACATTAGTGGGTTTAGTTAGAGCCGTCGGCGATGGTAATACAATAATATATATTCAAGATATTTTAGTTTTAGAATCTTATCAAAGAGAAGGAATTGGTTCTAACTTAATTAAATTTGTACTTGAAGAATATAAAGATGTAAGACAAATTTGTTTAACGACAGACATTACAGAAAAACAAAGATTGTTTTACGAAAGTATAGGATTTAAGAATTATGAATCAGTAAATATTAAAGGATTTATGTTTGAAAAGCAACTTTAAAAGCACAAGATTTTCTTGTGCTTTTTTAAATATTTAAATTATTAGAGGTATGTGATTATCAAATAATAGATTAAATGATATAATAAATAATGAGGTGATTAATATGAAGAATTTTTATTTCCACAACCCGACTAAAGTATTTTTTGGAAAGGGAGAAGTAGAAAAAGTAGGTAAATTAGTAAAAGAGTATGGTAATACAGTATTACTAGTTTATGGTAAATCTAGTATTAAGAAGATGGGTCTTTATGACAAAGTTGTAAATTTATTAGAAAAAGAAGATATTAAGATTATTGATTTTGGAGGAATTGATCCAAATCCAAGAATTGAATCTATTAGAGAAGGCGCTGAACTTTGTAAGAAACATAAAGTAGACGTAGTCTTAGCTGTTGGTGGAGGTAGCACAATAGATGCCTCTAAAGGAATAGCTTCTGCGGCTTTATATGACGGAGATCCGTGGGATTTCTATTCTTATAAAGTAGAGTCAGTTGGGGCACTACCTATTGCTTCAATCTTAACTTTAGCCGCAACTGGTAGTGAGATGAACGCAGGGTCTGTCGTTACTAACTTTGAAACTAAAGAGAAAAACGGATGGGGAAGTCCTTATACTAATCCTAAATTTTCTATTTTAGATCCAGTAAATACATTCACTGTATCAAAACACCAAACAGGATGTGGAGTAGTTGATGCTTTAACACATGTTTATGAGTTTTATTTTAGTAATGAAGATGCTTATTTAAATGACCGTGTTTGTGAAGGTATAATGAAGACCATTATTCATTATGGTCCTATAGCTTTAAAAAATCCTGAAGATTATGAAGCTAGAGCTAATTTAATGTTTGGTAGTACTTTAGCACTAAACGGAGTTAGTGGATTTGCTAAAGACTTTGAAGGATTTAATCATATAACTGAGCATGTATTAAGTGCATTTTATGATATCGCTCATGCTGATGGGTTATCTGTTTTAGCTCCACACTGGATGGAATACATCTTAAGTGATAAAACAGTTAATAAATTTTATGAATTTGCTGTAAATGTTTGGGGAGTACACCCTGGTAAAGATAAAATGGCAATCGCAAAAGAAGGAATTAAAAGAGTATCTGAATATTATAAATCACTAGATATGCCTTTATATTTGAAAGATTTAAATATTATTAATCCACCATTAGATGAAATTGTAGATAAAACATTACATAGAGAAACTATTGGTAGATATGTAGCATTAACAAAAGAAGACGTTAAGAAGATATTAACTAACGCACTGTAGGAGGAATTATTATGGTATTAAAAAAACTTCAAAAATTAATTAAGAATGAAAAAATAGATGCTTTACTTTTAACTGTAGTGGAATACCCAATCATATCTAAAAATATATTTTATGTAACTAATTATACTGGGACTTATGGTTTTAGTATTATAGGAGAAAATTTTCAATATTTTATAACTGATTTTAGATATCGAGACCAAGTTCAAAAAGAGTCTCCTAATTTTACATTTGTAGAAATAGAAGGATCTTTATTAGATACTATAAATAGTATTATTATAAAAGAGAATATTAAAGTTTTAGGCTTCGATCAAAAGATGAGATATTTAGAGTTCGCTATGTTTCAAAAACTATCTTGTGAGCTATCCCCAACTACTAATTTAGTTGAGTCTTTAAGAATATCTAAAACTGATGATGAGATAAAATTGATTAAGAAAGCTTGTGAAATCACTGATCAAGCTTTGGAATATGTGTTAGATTTTGTAAAACCTGGAGTAGTAGAAAGAGACATTGAAATTCTTCTTAAAAATAAGATGATTGAATTAGGGGCAGATTCATATTGGCCTAGATTTACCGTAGCTAGTGGAGAACGAGGGGCAATGCCTCATGGTATGGCTAGTGATAAAGTTATTAAAGAAGGAGAATTAGTCACTTTTGATATTGGATGTTTCTATAAAGGATATTCATCTGATATGACTAGAACTGTCGCAGTAGGTAAAATTGATACTAAGTTAAAACAAATATATGATATCGTATATGAAGCTCAAAAACGTGGTGTAGAATCTGCAAAAGCAGGAATGACAGGTAGAGAGTTAGATAGTGTTTGTCGTGATTATATAACTGGCGCTGGATATGGTGAATATTTTAAACACGGGACCGGACATGGTCTTGGGCTTGATGTACACGAGGATCCTCGTGTAAACCAAGCAAATGATAAACCTTTAGAAGTAGGGGCTTGTGTAACTATAGAACCAGGTATTTATATAAGTGGTCTTGGAGGAGTTAGAATTGAAGATGATATCATCTTAACTGAGGACGGATGTATTATTTTAAATAAATTCCCTAAAGAATTAATTACAATTAAATAAATATTTAAAAGTGCTGAATTTTTCAGCACTTTTTTTAGTTATTTTGTGTAATACATTGTGCACAAACTAAATATTATAATTCCTTTAATATTATAGACAAATATTATATAATGTTCATAGAATACATTATGTGAATAATCACAGAGGAGGATAAAGGGATATGATTTTAAGAAGAAAAAACTTATTTAGCTTGATGCTACTTTTGGCTCTTGTTTTTTTTATGGGCGGATGTGGCGATGATACTCCAACAATATCAGGAGTAGATGAAATTATTGTAACGGTAGGTAGTGAGTTACCTGATTTACTAGAAGGAATCAATTTACAAGGTGTAACAAGTGAGGATGTAGATATTGACTATTCTAATGTCGATTTAAATACTGTTGGTTCATATACAGTGACTTACTCTTTAACTGTTGGAGAAACAGATCCAATTATTTATGAGATTATAGTAAATGTTGTTGGGTATCCTTTAACTAAGGAACCTTTAATATTTGGAGTTGAAGATATAACATATATTATTGGAGATGATATGCCAAATCTATTAGCAGGAATTACTGCTTCAGATATGGAATATGGAGATTTAACTTTTAGAATAGAACTTGACGCAAGTTCTGTTGATTATGAAGTTGAAGGAATATATGAAATTTATTATTATGTTGAAAATATTGATGGATATAACTATTATGAATCAGCAGAATTAAATGTAGTTCTTGATGATTTAGATATTGACATACCTGATGAATTTGCTTTAGTTATTTATGATGGTTTATATGGGTTAGTTGATTTAGATAATAATGTTATAATTCCTTTTGAATATAGCTTAATTCAGTATTATGGTAGTGGAATATTTAAGCTTGAAAAATATGTTTCTGAATCATTAGAGGCAGTTCCATATAGAATAGATTTTAACGAAGATACTTTCTATTTTGATTCGAATACAAGTGAGTATTATGAATATTCATATCAACCTAGGCAAGATTTTGTTAATGGAATTACTAGAGTACGAAATGAATATTATTTACAAGCTTTAATGGATACTGAAGGCAATATTATTACACCGTTTATATATGATAGTTTATTTATATTAGAAAACAATTGTGTAATTGCTAGTATTAATAATAATTACGGATTAATTGATTATGAAGGAAATGAGATTACCGATATTAAGTATGATTATATAACTACTTTCTTTGATGAATACTTTATCAAAAGCTTAGATGGTACTTATGAGGTAGTTACTATAGATAATGAATTTGTTTTTGAATTATCAAGTGGTTCATCTTATAAATATACAATGGAAGATGAATCATTTGTATATAGAGTTGAAGTAGATGGAAATAAAATTTTAGTTGATAAATCATTTAATATTTTACTTGAAACTGAAGATTACTGGTTAGGTATGATAAGTAATGGTTTATTTACATCTATTACTGATAGTACTTATACTTTATATAATTTATATACTGATACTGTAATAGAAGATATTATTAGTTATGAAACATATGATGATATTGTTATATTTGAAACAGGAGATGGATTTGGAATATTTGATATAGAAACAGATAGTATAGTTCTTGATCCAGTGTATAGTGACTTATCACGTTTAGGAGATACTGATGATTTATTTGTAGCTACTAATAGTGATGGATTAAAAGGTATAGTTTCAGAAGCGAATATTGTATATTTTGATTTTCTAGCTACAGATATAACTAGGAATAACGGGGAAGATTTTTATCGATATACCGATATTGATGGTTATTTTGGATTAATTAATTTAGATGGACAAAGTATGACACATAGAACATTTTTAAGTATTGGTGAATATACTGAGGGATACGCTTTAGTAATTGATCAAGATACTGAGTTATATAGTTATTTATATGAATCAGGACTATTAACTGCACCACCAGCTTTATTTGATGCTTATCCGTTTGAAAACGGATTTGCAATTGTAAAAAGAATTGATAGTGAAGATGGCTGGACTGCAATGAGTACTGATTTATCTTATGTTTCAATTGATACTTATTATGAAGTTTATACTTTTGTTGATGGTGTTGCTAAAGTAAGATTAAGCGGTGTTGAAGAAGAAACTCAATATAGTTATATTGATATAAACGGTTTAATTACTGAAGATGTATTTTATAGTGGGTATGATATGTATAATGGACATGCAATTGTTCAGTTTACTTCAAGCTATTTAAGCATGGGATCAATTAATAGTGATGGAGATGTAGTTGTACCTGGTATTTACCGTGGAGTTGGATTTGCTAATGACGGTATGATCCGTGTTACTGATTATTATTATCAAGAAGGTTTTTATAATTATGCAGGTGTTTTAGCTGTTAATATTGGTTATGATTGTAATGCTAATTTTAATAGTGGACGTGTAATTGCTAGAAGTGGTAGCACTTATGCAATATATGATCAAGATGGAAATGTTACTTTAGATTTCCAAGATAATTATATCTTTGATTTCAGTGAAGGATACGCAAAATTTATTGATAATATAACTGGTTTAATAGGTTTTTATGATATATTTGGAAATATTGCTATTAACGCAACACTAGAAAATGTAAGTAGTTTTAGTGGTGGAGTTGCAATTGTTTATAGTTACGAAACTAATCTGTATAGTTTCATTAATACTGATGGGGATTTAGTAACTGATTACAAATTTGATACAATTTCAAGTTTCACAGATGAATCACCTTATTCAATTGTTCAAATTGGATATTATGAAGGATTAGTTGATAAGTCTGGTAATATGGTGTTAGAGGCAGAATACTCTATTGAAATTACAGATTTTGGATATATTGCTAATCATATATATGGTGAAATAATTTATATAGAATTAGATAACGATATTTTAAGTTATAGTATTTTTGATAATGAAGGAATAGAGTATATAGTTGAATATAATGATGGATGGTCTTTAATTGATTCTGAGACTGTAGTTATTGATGAAGAGTTTGATTTTATTCAATATAACTATACCAATGATTCTTGGATTGTTCGTAATGACGGATATTATGGACTATATGATAATGATTTTAATAGAATATTAGACACGATATATGATACATTTTACTATTCAACGTCAAACTCTGATATTTATATTATATACTTAGGCAATTTAGGAGTTGTATCAGAAACAGGAGAAATAGTTATTGAACCAATTTATGATGAAATAGAATATTTAATTGATTTTGATTTGTATTGGGTTTTTAACGGAAATATTCAAGGATTATATAGTGTTGATGGTGAGATGTTATTACCAAATCAGTATTATAGTATTGATGTAACTTTAAAATAGAATAAATTAAAATAGTGCTGAATTTTTCAGCACTATTTTTTAAAAAAAGTTATTCTACTAGAACTAAGTAATAATAACTATTGATATATAGTATTACAAAGTCTTTTATTCTTTTTCGTTTTTTGATAAAATGAAAATATAAAGCAACCGGTAAGGATGTCAAGAGATAAAAACAATAAAAAAGACTAGTTTTTAATAA
>LGVF01007794.1_pt1 | contig 18518 bp, 15 predicted proteins | sample 469901 | NCBI WGS metagenome assembly LGVF01 (sample SAMN03893561, study PRJNA290197) | marine sediment metagenome | material: sediment; isolation source: combined push core samples #3730, #5133, and #5579 collected at Hydrate Ridge | place: Pacific Ocean: Hydrate Ridge
GGCTCCTGTCTTGTTTTATTATCAGCATTGATACTTTCTCTGCTGCTCAGTGGACTATTATTGTTTCTCCGTGGTACACCTCCTGTAGATGGCATCGTAACGCTTTTTCAGGGAGCTTTTGGTTCCAGATGGGCTATCGAGGACAGTATTCTCAAAGCGATTCCCATTTTTCTCTGTAGTCTCGGGGTTGCTATCGCTTTTAGATTGCAAATATGGAATATCGGGGCGGAGGGCCAGTTCGCATTGGGAGCAATCGGTGCAACCTGGGTCGCCCTCAGTTTTCCTCAGTGGCCAAAGATTGCCCTGCTTCCTGCAATGGTTCTGGCGGCGGCTGTTGCCGGGGGAGGATGGGGAATGATCCCTGCTATTTTGCGGCAGCGTTTGAAGACCAATGAGATCATCGTTACCCTGATGATGAACTACATTGCCATCCTCTTTCTTGAATACCTTGTGTATGGAGTCTGGAAAGATCCGACCAGTTTTGGATTTCCAATGACTCCTGAATTCTCCGAGCAGGCCATTGTCGGCAAGATTGGTACTACTTCCATTAACTGGGGGCTGGCACACTGTCTGATCCTGGGAGTGCTTGTCTGGGGGTTCTTTAAATTCACTCGAACAGGTTTTGAAGTCAAAGCCTGTGGAGATAATGTCAGAGCTGCCAGATATGCAGGTCTTCCCTATGATCGGCTTGTTGTTCTGGTAATGGTCTTAAGCGGTGCTCTTGCAGGTTGGGCCGGTTTTCTTGAAGCCTCCGCCACTGTAAACAGACTGCAGCCAAGCATAATGGTAGGATATGGATATACTGCTATTGTCGTTGCATGGCTTGCCCGTCTTCATCCTTTGAGTATTGGTATAGCCTCATTCCTGCTGGCCGGTTTGCGCGTGGGGGTTGAAAATATCCAACTTGACCTGCAGGTACCTGCAGCATTCGGGGGCATTATTGAGGGATTGATTTTACTTACTGTTCTGGCTGGAGGGCTTTTCACCCACTATCGTCTCGTTCGGGGGAAGAAGTGATGGAGATAATTACTATTATTATCCCTCTCCTTGCTGCTGCGGTGCAATCCGGTACCCCGATACTCTATGCCACTCTTGGTGAAATCATTACAGAGAAATCCGGGGTGCTGAATCTCGGTGTAGAGGGTGCGATGATTATTGGCGCACTTGCCGGTTTTATTGTTTCCAGATATACAGGCAGCCCGGTTCTCGGTTTTTTTGCAGCAGGTATCGCCGGATCTTTCGCGACCTCCATACATGGTGTCGTTTGTCTCTGGTTTCAGGGAAACCAGGTTGTTTCCGGGCTGGCCCTCACTATTCTTGGTGCGGGTTTAGCGAATTATCTGGGGACTTCCTATGTGGGACTTTCTGCACCCGGTTTCAGCCCTGTTGCTGTTCCCCTGCTGTCATCAATTCCCGTTCTGGGGCCAATCTTTTTCAAACACGATATCCTTGTATATATCAGCTATTGTATTCCCCCTGTTATGTGCCTTTTTTTTACATCTACCCGCTTTGGTCTTGGTCTGCGGGCAGCTGGGGAATATCCGGCAGCTGCCACGGCAGCCGGATTGAACGTTCTTGCTTATCGCTGGTTTGGCATCTTGGCAGGCGGATTTCTTATGGGGCTTGGCGGTGCTTACCTTTCTCTTGCTTATACCCACTTATGGACAACCAATCTTACCGGAGGAAGAGGGTGGATAGCTGTTGCTCTGGTAATTTTTGCCTTCTGGCGGCCCGGCCGTGCTGTGTTGGGAGCGTATCTCTTTGGCTCTGTTATGGCACTGCAGTTACGTCTCCAGGCTTTGGGCACACAATTACCTTCCTCCATTCTGCTTATGCTGCCCTATGTATTAACGGTATTTGTTCTGGTTATGTCATCCTGGAGGAAAAAGACTAATGAGGAGCCTGCAGCGCTTGGGGTCAATGTTGAGCCTGCTGATTGATCTGTATAATGATATTTTTTAGAGAGGAATGTGAATGTCCACAAATGATACATACAGAAAAACCTATCCGATTTCCTGGGATCAACTGCATAGAGATTCAAAGGCGCTGGCCTGGCGACTTCTTGACATGGACTATTTCAAAGGGATTATTGCCATTACCAGAGGGGGGTTGGTGCCGGCTGCAATTGTAGCCCGTGAGCTTGATATTCATCTCGTCGACACTGTCTGTGTTTCCGGCTATGACTGGAAAGATAAAAAAAATGAAGCCGATATATTGAAAGGCTTTGATGGTGACGGGGAAGGATGGCTGCTTATCGATGATCTGGTTGATACAGGCCGGACGGCCCTGGTTGTTAAAGGACTGGTTCCAAAAGCTCATTTTGCTACTGTCTATGCAAAACCCGCAGGGCGTCCCGAGGTAGACACTTTTATCACAGAAGTGAGCCAGGATACCTGGATTCTTTTTCCATGGGACACCGAATCTCAGTTTGTGACGCCAATTGCAGGAATTGAGAGAGCCTGAGGATGAGCAGCAGAGGATCTCTTATACGACTTGAGAACATCTCAAAATCTTTTGGCAAGGTTCTGGCCAATCGAGATGTAACGCTCGAGATTATGGAAGGGAAGATCCTTGCCCTGCTGGGAGAAAACGGGGCCGGCAAGTCTACCCTTATGTCGATCCTGGCAGGACAGATGTTGCCGGATACAGGTACCATTTACCTGGGTGAAAAACCAGTACAATTTTCGACCACAGAGAAGGCAATCAGTGCCGGGATCGGCATGGTGTACCAGCATTTTAAGCTTGTGGATGCCATGACAGTGGCAGAGAACGTTTTTCTTGGTCAAAAAGGTGGTTTTTGGCTTAAGAAAAAAAAGATGTCTCAAATGGTTGAGCAACTGGCTGACCAGTATGGCATGAAGGTTGATCCCGGGGCCAGAATTAGTGATCTCTCGATGGGGGAGAAACAGCAGGTAGAAATATTAAAGCTTCTCCACCGCAAAAGTACTGTTCTGATCTTCGATGAGCCCACTGCTGTGCTGACACCTAATGAGGCTGAAAATCTTTTTGCCACTATGAAGATCATGGTCAAAAAGGGAAAGGGCATTGTCTTTATAAGTCATAAACTGGAAGAGGTGATGACGGTTGCTGATAATATTGCAATCCTCAGGAGGGGCGAAATTGTTGACAGGGTAGCAGCTTCAGATGTCTCGTCTACGGCTGAACTTGCCGAGCGGATGGTTGGACGAGAGGTGCTCCTGCAGGTCGATAAAGAACCTGTAGAGCCTCGTCAGATTGTGTTGAGACTGAAAAATTTGTCCGGTCCAGGCCTTAAAAAAATTAACCTGGAGCTGCGACAGGGAGAGATTCTGGCTATTGTTGGCGTTGCCGGTAATGGTCAGAAACCTCTGGTGGAGGCAATTTGTGGTCTCAGCAAACCACCTTCTGATACGGTGACTATCCTTGGTATGGAATGGCGGAAGTTTTTCAGGAAAGCGGAATGGGACAACGCTCTTTCGTATATACCAGAAGACAGGCAGGGCCTTGCAACTTGTCAGGGCCTGGATCTGCTTGATAATTTTCTACTTACAACCCGCGGTGGATTTACAAAAGGTCCTTGGCTGAGAAAAGAAGTAGCCAGGGAAAAGGCAAGCTATCTTATTGAAGAATTTGATATTCGCCCTCCCGACCTGGACATTTTTGCCTGGCAATTATCAGGTGGTAATCTTCAGAAAATGGTGCTTGCCCGTGAGTTTTATCGAAAACCACGACTGATTGTGGCTGAGCAACCCACCCAGGGGCTGGATATTGCTGCCACCGAAGACGTCTGGAATCTGCTTTTAAAAGCCCGTGAACAGGCGGGGATTCTTCTGGTGACCGGGGATCTCAATGAGGCGTTTGTCTTATCCGACAGGATCGGCGTAATGTATAACGGTAAAATCGTTGAGACCTTTGATACCGATAATAAGGAGAAGCTCGACCAGATTCCACAGATGATGGCGGGGTTGGCAGTTGCCTGATTCGTTTAAAGAATATGAAGAATTTTACAACGCCATCAGTATTGATTACATTGCAGAAGTAAGATAAGGTTGTTGGCAACTAGCACTTAGCAATTAGCTGTCAGCACTGAATATGAGCAGTTACCTTCTTCCAGGGAGCCCATACATTATGAATAGTCCTTATAACCTGACCTTTTTTGATATCTATGAAAAAAATGCACTCTTTAGAGGTAGTTCCTGTGCAATTCGCCGGGGGACTGAGGAGAGTACATATTCCGATCTTTTTTTGCAGACGGCAAGACTTGCCGGAGGCCTGAAAGATCTGAATCTTCCTGCCGGCAGCAGGATAGCCGTACTCTGTAAAAATCATCCCGCTTTTTTTCACCTGTTTGGAGCGGCATCAGCTCTGAACCTTGTGCTTGTTCTTATTAACAGACGATTAAGTGAGGATGAGGTCTCCTATATCATAGAAGACACAACACCCTCCCTGATAATTTGTGACAATGAAATGGCTGATCAGGCAAGAACACTTACCAGCTCATTTTCGTGTCTACAGCATTGTTATGTTGTTGATGAAAGCGGGGGGGATTTCTCCGATTTGTATGGTAGTTCAATCCTTGAAACTGCTGCATCATGTCGTCCGTCTGATCCATTTGTGATCATTCATACAGCGGCAATGCTCGGCAAGCCGCGGGGAGCTGTTCTCGGTCAGGAAAATATTATCCTGGCAAACCAGCAGATTATCCATGCATACGGAATTGATGACAGTAAAGCTTATTTGAATATTTTACCATTATTTCATATTATGGGAGTCAACCTTGGCCTGGCTACCCTGCAAGCCGGCGGCAAGAACATAATAATGGAAAAATTTGATCCTCAAAAAGCTCTGGAACTCATTGAGGAAGAAAAAGTCACTTTTTTTGGATCATTTCCCCCAATAGTTGCAAACCTTATAGACACTCTTGAGAAAGGTGATTTTGATCTTTCCAGCCTTGAGATCGTGGCAGGGTTAGATATGCCTGATACAGTGAAGAAATGGGAAGCCTGTACGAATGCCAAATTTTGGACTATGTATGGACAGACTGAGACGTCAGGTCTGATCACCTTCGGTGAATACTTCGCAAAATCCGGATCAGCAGGTGCCATTTCACCGCTTGTAAATATTAAAATTGCTGATGACTTTGACAACTTCCAGCCTGCCGGGGAAACCGGGGAAATTGTCGTCAGGGGGCCACTGGTTTTTCAGGGGTATTGGAATGGTAACGAACTGAATGAGCACACTTTTCGGGGAGGATGGCATCACACCGGAGACCTTGGAATGGTAGATTCTGACGGGTTCTTATTTTTTAAAGGTCGAAAAGCCGAAAAAGAGCTCATTAAGCCGGGCGGGGAGAATGTCTTTCCGGCAGAGGTGGAAAAAGCTATCCTTGCGCATGAAGCAATTAAAGAAGTTTGCGTCTTCGGGGTACCTGACCCTAAATTTGGTGAGGGGGTAAAAGCGGTTTGCTCTCTGAATCCCGGGTCTACCCTGACAAAAGATGATCTGATCAAGTTTTGCGGTTCCCTTATTGCCGGCTATAAGAAACCAAGATATGTTGAGTTCGTTGACGATCTGCCCAGGGGAGAAGACGGCGCAATTGACCGTGAAAAAATAAAGCTGGATTACCCTTGAGGCGAACTCTTTTCACGACGCCATCACTATTTGACAGTAGTGACAGGGCAGGGAGCCTTTAAAATAACATATCGTGATGTGGAGCCTAAAAGAATCTTCTCGACCCTGGATCTTTTCTTTATACCAAGAAAGATATGGTCAATTTCATTGTCTTCAGCAAACTGGACAAGATCTTCACCGGATGAAAGCCCTCTGACGCTTTGCTGTACCTCGCATTGTACTCCTGCGTCTTCCATCATTTTTTTTGCAAAAACAAGACCTTCTTCTGCTTTTCTGATGTCGGATGCCTTCTCAGATGATCCTCCCTCAAGCGAGGTGATGATATAGACAAAAGCATTGTATGTTTTTGCATAATCCCTGGCGAGGGACAGTGCTGTTGCGCCTACTTCGCCACCATTATAACCAACCAGTATCTTCACATTGTACTCCTGAGTTTTCGGTTTACATCCAGCGCTTGCGTCGTTTATATGATTTTACATCTTTAAAGGATTTTCTGCCACCCCCCTGTGTAATTCCCATATAAAATTCTTTTACATCTGGATTGTCCTGCAGTTCTTCAGATGAACCTTCCAGCACAATTTTACCGGATTCCATGATATATGCATAATCAGATACGGCTAAAGCTACTTTGGCATTTTGTTCAACAACAAATATGGTGGTATCCAGTTCTTTGTTAATGTGTTTTATATTATCAAAGATCTCTTTTACCAGCAAGGGAGCAAGGCCAAGGGACGGCTCATCCAGCATCAGCATTTTGGGAGCAGCCATCAATGCCCTTGCTATGGCGATCATCTGCTGTTCACCGCCGGAGCTGTACCCTGCCATTCGATTGGTTACTTTTGAAAGCCTTGGGAAATGCTTGTACATCATTTCATTGTCTTCACGGATTTTCCTGGACCCGTCTTTTCTGGTAATGGAACCGACCAGGATGTTTTCATTCACCGTCAGGTGCTTGAAAACACGCCTGCCCTCAGGGACCATAACAGAACCTAATTTCACAACATCCGTACCCAGCATCTTTGTTGTGTCGGTCCCATCGAATTTTATATAACCTTCCTTTATGGCGCCATTTTCTGGTTTTAGAAGACCACTGATGGCCCTTAACGTGGTGGTCTTACCCGCACCGTTTGTGCCGAGCAAAGCGACAATACTTCCCTCGGGGACGCTGAGGCTGACACCACGCAGAACCTGAATGATATCATTATAGACAACTTCAATATTATTGACTTCAAGCAGATTATTTTCCATATGGCTTTCTTTGTTTTCGTCTTAACTTGCCGGAAACAGAATGATTTCCGGCAAGTTAAGGTTCATCGTAGTCAAGAGTTGAATTTACTTGATTTTTGTCATGTATTCAGACTGGATCGGCTGACCGACTTTCTTGAAAGCACCATCCTGTACACTGTAAATCTGCAGCATATCAACACCGGCACGATCGGTCTTTGAGTAGGTTACAGGCCCTATGGTGGTATATGGGGAATAACCGTTTTTGCCATTCATACCATTCAGGGTGGTGTAGAGGTTTTCTTTATTGATCTCAAGACCGGCAGCCTTAGCTCTTTTTATGGCTTCTGTTGCTACCTGGGCTACCATGATTCCTGCGGCATAATTATGGGAGTTAGCAGCTTTATCATCACGGCCATACTTTTTGGCCAGGGCAAGTTGTTTTGTGGTTCCGTCATTCTTTTCAGAAGTCAGGTTAAAGGAGCAGGTCCAGACATATCCTTTACAGGCATCTCCCGCGAGGGCAATCAGGTCATTTCCGCCGGTATAATGAACTCCAAGAAAAGTCAGTTTCCCTGCTTCGCCGTAAGAGCCGGCGGTAAGTCCGAGGCGTGAAGAATCTTTAAGCATTGTTGCAACAGGAGACTGTACTGTATGGCTGAGAACATACTGAACATCTTTGCTCATCAACCTCTTTAGCATGGCTGAGTTATCAAGATCTTTACCATGTTCCACTACTTCTACGATCTCCATGTTCAAACCTGCCGCAACCGCTTTTTTCGCATCATCAACAGGTCCCCGGCCAAATGCGGACGGATGGATAAAAAAGGCAACTTTTGCTTTTCCTTCTCCCTTGTGATTTTTTACAACGTACTCTGACAGGGCAACCAGCTGTTCAGAATAGGATGCTACCGGCAGGAAGATATAGTTTGAGTCATCGAGATTACCTGCATGATAGGAAGCAGGAAGGACTGCAATCTTCTCTTCTTCAAAGTCCCGCTTCAAGCCCAGGGTGCTGCCTGTTGAATAGTTGAGATACATGACAATGCCTTCGTCAAGATACTCTTCAAAGTTTCTTTTGGTGATATCAGTTTTATACTGATCATCTCTGATAGTACAGTCGATGGTGTCATCACCGAGCATTTTTGTTTCATTTACAAATTTAAAATAATCTTCAGTACCCTTGGCATATGGGTTGCCTGCATCAGATGTCGGGCCGGTAATGGCAAGAGACATACCAAGTTTGTAAACCTTTCCACCCGCATTTGCTGTTGCGGTAAATGCAAACATTACGGCAATAACCAGTAATGCGTTTAAAAACAAGACCTTTTTGTTTTTCATGTTTCTTCTCCTCCAGAGTTTTGGGTTAGCTGCTGCAATTGTAACCAACAATATATTGAGGTAAATTTACCTTAATACCGGAATGGCCACATCTTGGTATACGATTTGGCGATTCTCCACCAGTTTGCAATTCCTCTCGGTTCATACATTAAAAAGAGTACAATAACCAGGCCGAAAGTAAAAGGTTTCAGCGCTGTTGCCAGATTCATGCTTGACGGCAGGTATTGCCCTGCAAGTTCAGCAAGGCTTTCAACTTTCAGATCCAGAAATTTAATGGCGACCGGCCCCCAGAAGCATCCGTTCAAGGTGCCCAGTCCTCCGACAATGGCCATGGCCAGGTAGCCAATGGATTCATGAAGGGTAAAGGATTCAAATCCTACTCCTCTATAGAGGTAGGCGTGCAGGGCACCAGCGACGCCAGCAAAAAAACCTGACAAAGCAAAAGCATACACCTTGGTGAGTCCAGGGTTCATTCCCATGGCATCTGCTGCCCGGTCATTGTCTCTGACAGCAATGAGGCTTCTGCCATATCTGGTTTTCAGCAGGTTTCTGATGCCAAATCCCAAGATGACCACAACAGTTAAAATTACAAAATACCAGAACACATAATGATCCTTTCGTCCAACCTTTCCGGTGAACCAGAAAACCCGGCCGACAAAGATTGTCTGTCCCTGGTTGAAAAATGACATGAAATTGATGACCCACTGGAAAATCATCTGGAATGAGAGGGTGGCGATGGCGAGGTAGAGGTGCTTCAATCTCAGTGCCGGTAAACCAACAACTGCTCCAAATGCCGCTCCCATGAAACCGCTGAAGATAATCAGTAATGGCCAGAAATGAGTGATAATAATGTGAGAATCACCGATAGTTCGGCAAAAAGATGCCACAGTATAGGCACCGATGCCGACAAAAGCTGCATGGCCTATAGAGATAAGGCCTGCAAATCCGGTGACAAGGTTCAGGCCCATGACAGCAACAATAGCGATGAGAATATTATCAATCACCAGCATGGATTTATTGCTCAGTTCGAACAGCAGGGGCCATCCAAAGAGAATAACCAGAAAAAAGGTGAAAAATGACTGGTCCAGATTTGTAAGAAATGTTCTCTGTTCCTGTTTGTAGGTAGTAAAGAAATTTCCTGTTGCTAACCATTTATTTGCTGACATAGATTACACTCGCTCAATTTCGTGAACTCCAAATAACCCGTGAGGTTTAAATAGAAGTATAATTAATAAAATAATATAGGGCATAACATCACCCGTTCCATTCAAACCCCAGTTTCCATCCAGGTATCCACTGGCAAACTGCTGGATCAGTCCCATGATGATTCCGGCAACAACTGCGCCCAGGATTGAATCAAGCCCCCCAAGAATAACTACAGGAAAGACGATTATACCAAATGAATGCAGGGTGTCAAAATTCAGCCCTGTAATATTGCCGATGATACATCCTGCAGCGGCAGCAGACAATCCTGCGGTTGCCCAGGCGAGTCCAAATACCCTCGGTACCGAGATACCGACAGACATGGCGCCAAACTGGTCATCAGACACAGCCCTCATGGAGATTCCAACAGTTGATTTTTTAAAAAACCAGGAGAACCCGCCAATTAGGAGAAAGGTTATTATAACCCCCACAAGCTGTGTCCAGGAAATAGAAACACCGCCAAGAGTCAGTGGTGCCTGGGGAAGAAATGTGGGGAATGAGTAATTCTCAGTGCCAAACGGGGTCAAGTAAATCAAGCCGTCAATAATCGATCCTAAGCCGATTGTGACCATAATAACCGAAATTATGGGCTCACCAATGAGACGTCGCAGGAAAATCCTTTCAACACTCATGGCAAGGAAAAAGGTTATGATCATGCTTGCCAGGAAAGCGAAAAAAATTGGCATCCCGACCGTTACAGTTAAAAAATATGTGATAAAAGCGCCGGCCGCAATAATCTGTCCATGGGCAAAGTTCGCAACCCGGCTTGATTTATAGACCAGCACAAGGCCCAGAGCTGCCAATGCATAGATTGACCCAACCACCACACCGCTCACCACAATTTGAAAAAAATAACTCATCAGACTCCTTCCACCGTGTAAAAGTTAATACTTGCCTCTACCGTTGTTGACTGGCCATCCTGATACTGAAAGGAGGCCTCAATATCTTTTTTGTCAACTGATTCGTCATAGAGTGCCTCATACAGATTCTGGTATCTTTCCTGCACAAATTTACGACGAATTTTCCCGGTTTTTGTCAACTCCCCATCATCAACATCAAGTAGTTTATAAAGCAGTGCAAAGCGTTTAATTTTAAAATGTTCTTTTTCTGCCCGTGAATTAACGTCCAGGACCTGTTGCATCATGAGATCGGCTACTTCGGGTTTACCTGAAAGATCCATATATGTGGTATATGAGATACCTCTGTCCTCAGCCCATTTACCAACGACAATGGGGTCAATATTGATCAGGCAGGCCACAAAATCTTCTTCGTTGCCAAAAATAATCGCCTCTTTAATATATGGGCTGAATTTAAGAGAATTTTCCAGGAACATTGGCGAAAACATTTCCCCTTTTTTGCTGTGCATTACATCAGAAAGACGGTCAATAACCACAAGATGGCCATGTTCATCGATAAATCCGGCGTCTCCGGAATGGAGCCATCCACCCTCGAGCGCTTCTGCAGTTTTTTCAGGTAAATCATAATAGCCAGGAGATACGGAGGCCGATTTTGACAATATTTCCCCGTCTTCAGCAATTTTACACTCGGTTCCCGGCAATGGTTTGCCAACTGTCTCCGGTCTGACGTCTCCATCTCGATGCATATACGCAATACCGGTGATTTCGGTTTGTCCGTAGATCTGTTTTAAGTTTACCCCGATTGCCTGATAAAAGGTAAAAAGTTCCGGTCCAAGAGCAGCACCCCCTGTATAGGCGCGTCTCAACCGCATAAGACCAATCTGGTTTATAAGGGGTCGGATTATGAGCTGTGTACCCAGCCATGATTTGAATTTTAATCCTGACGGCATGGGCTTTCCTGTCATCTTGTATCCTGCTGCTTTCAGTCCTATTTTTATGAAGTAATTATAGAAAAGTTTGTTCAGCCAGTAGGACTGGTCTATTTTCAGCCAGATTTCAGAGCGGATGGTTTCATAGATTCTGGGGGCACCGAACATGAAATGGGGACCAATTTCTTTCAGATCAGACATTGCTGTTTCAACAGATTCAGGGAAGTTGATGGTGATCCCGGTTGCCATGGCAATACCGAATGAGTTCATCTGCTCTCCGATCCAGGCAAACGGCAGAAAGGAGACATATTCATCTGTCGGTTCCAGAGGGTCTACTTCGGTGATCCTCACTCCCATGTTGATATAATTCCTATGGGTCATCATGGTTCCTTTGGGAAGTCCTGTTGTACCTGAAGTGAGACAAAGGTGACAGACATCATCAGGCTTTCCAAGATCCACAAGGGTTTCAAAAAGGTCAGGGCTGCCTTCATGTTTTTTCTCGCCAAGTTCATAAAGGTCCTTAATATCGATGAACCAGTCATCCGACATATACTCTCTCATGCCCCTGGGATCTTCAAAAATGACTTTTTTAACGTTTGGAATCTGATCCCGTACTTCAAGAACTTTATCCACCTGCTCCTGGTTGTCACAAAATACTGCACTAACCTTAAGGTATTGAATGATCTGGGCAATTTCAGCCGGCATGCTGGTTTGATATATGCCGGCAGAAATGGCACCAAGGCAGTGTCCGCCTATGGCTACAAACAACAGTTCGGGAATATTATCACTGATAATGGCAATGGTGTCGTCCTTGCCAAGACCTATGGCCCTGAGACCAAGGGCCGTTTTCCTGACATAGTCATAATAATCTTCCCATGTATAGGTGTTCCATATTCCAAAATCTTTTTCTCTTAAGGCGGGTCGTTTAGGGGTGCTGTTCACACGCCAGCGAAGCAATTGAGGGATAGAGTATTCAAGCAGGTGGTCATTTGTGCTCATTTCTGTTAATCCTCTCCAATATAGGCTTCAATTACTTTAGGATTGCTGGCAACTTCTTCCGGTGTACCGGATCCGATGACTTCTCCAAAATCAAGAACATAGATTTGATCGGAAATATCCATGACAACACCGAGATCATGCTCCACGAGCACCACTGTAATGTTTCGCTCTTTCTGAATATCCATGACAAACCGGACAATATCTTCTTTTTCTTCCTGATTCATTCCTGCCATGGGTTCATCTAAAAGCAGGATGTCGGGTGCAAGAGTCAACGCACGGGCCACTTCAACTTTCTTCTGGACACCGTAGCTTAAATTGCCAACAAGGCTTTTGCGGTAGGGCTCCAGTTCCATAAAGTCAATGACACTTTCTACATAACCCCTGTTCTCAGCTTCAACCTTGGATGCTTTGCCAAAAAAGAAGACGGCGTGCAGAAAGCTGTATTTTAAATTCTGGTGGCGGGCTAAAAGCAGGTTGTCCAAAACCGAAAGACCGGAAAAAAGCTCGAGGTTTTGAAATGCTCTTGCGATCCCCATGCTTGATACCTGGTGGGGGGAGGCGTGGGTCAGCTTTTTTTCCTTGTAATGAATATCGCCCTGGGTTGGATGATAAAAACCTGATATGCAGTTAAGCATGCTGGTTTTACCGGCGCCGTTGGGACCAATAATAGAGGTGATTAATCCCGGCTCAATCTTCATGTCTACATGGGAGAGGGCCTTAAGTCCACCAAAAGAGAGGGTTACGTCTGAAACATTTAGATATGCCATATAAACAAGAGTCTCAATGTTGAAGGAGGGATGGTGTGCAGCTAAACAATTTAATGTAATTATAAAATAGCAATATTTGCAACATGTAAAAGAAATACGCAAGTAAAAACTTTCTTCAAGATCCTACTGTGTGACACAATGGTCATGGTAACATATTCCCAATTCTATTGGTAGCACGGACTACCATCTGGAGCTATGATTTCAAAGAGGTTCTGTGGCTAACTTTTCAGTTCTTCAAGGTTGACAAAAAAATCGAGTGCCTCCGGATTCATCAGAGCATCTCTATTTTTGACCTCACGACCATGAATCATTTTTTTAACAGCGAGCTCTACTTTTTTCATATTCAGAGTATAGGGGATATCAGGTGTTTCAACGATTTTGGCAGGAACGTGTCGTGGAGAGGCGTTGGTACGTATATTCTTTTTAATCCTGTCTTTTAAATCGTTGCTGAGATCGCAGCCTGATTTCATCTTTACAAAGAGAATGACCCGGGTATCATTATCCCATTCCTGACCAACTACAACACTATCTTCAATTTCCTCCATCCGTTCCATAATGCGGTAGATTTCTGCCGTGCCTATCCTGACTCCACCAGGGTTCAAAGTGGCGTCGGATCTTCCATACATGATCACACCACCCTTTTCCGTAATTTCGATGAAGTCACCATGAGCCCAGATGCCGGGATAGTCTTCAAAGTATGCCGAGTGGTATTTTTTGCCGTCTTCGTCATCCCAGAAATAGATGGGCATTGAAGGAAAAGGAGCCGTACACACAAGCTCACCCTGTTCTCCCACCAACGGTTCACCATTGTCGTCATAGGCAAAGACCTTCATGCCCAGCCCCCGGCATTGAAGTTCTCCTGAGTATACAGGGCCCATGGGGTTGCCAAGAGCAAAGCAGCCGTTAAGATCAGAGCCTCCTGAGATGGAAGCAAGTTGCAGATTTTCCTTTACTTCGCTATAAACAAATTCGAAATCTTCTTTTGAAAGGGGAGAACCTGTGGAAAGCAGGGTGTTCATCAATTGCAGATCAAACTGTTTCCCTGGTTTTACTCCCGAACTCTTCAGGGCGGCAATGTATCCGGCACTTGTGCCAAAAATAGTGATTTTCTCATCCTGGGCCATCTGCCACAAAGCATCCGGTTTTGGATGAAAGGGGTTTCCGTCGTAGAGAACGAGGGTTGCACCTGTGGCAAGGGATGTGGTTAACCAATTCCACATCATCCAGCCGCAGGTGGTGAAATAGAAGATGGTGTCGTCCCTTTTCAGGTCGCTATGAAGCATAAGTTCTTTCAGGTGGTGGAGAAGAACCCCGCCTGCGCTCTGCACCATGCATTTGGGCAGGCCGGTTGTGCCTGAAGAATACATGATGTAGAGGGGGTGCTCAAAAGGGAGCTGGACAAATTCGATCTCTTTTGCTTCCTTCAGGCAGAAATCCCGGTAATGGACAGCATTTGCTAAACCTGAGAGATCGGGTTTCGTCTCTGTGTAAGGTACAACAACTACTTTTTCAATTGATGGGATCTCTTTAATTATTTCTTTAATTCTGGCGAGACTGTCGATAGCCTTGCCTTTGAAGAAATAACCGTCTGCTGTGAAGAGTACCCTTGGTTTTGTCTGTCCAAACCGGTCGAGAATACCCTTGATACCAAAATCGGGAGAACAGGAAGACCAGACGGCTCCAAGACTTGTTGCAGCCAGCATCGCTATTATTGATTCCGGCATATTCGGCATAAAGCCAACGACTCTGTCGCCGGGCTTTATGCCAATTTTTTTCAGAGATGCGGCAACCTGAGCGGTTGCGGTGTATAGCTCTCTATATGTGAGTGTTCTTCTTACGCTATCTTCTCCCTTGAATATCAGGGCGGTCTTGTCATCTCTGAAGCGTAAGAGGTTCTCGGCAAAGTTGAGTTTGCAACCGGGGAACCAGTGCGCACCCGGCATTTTGTCAGGGTCATCTATCACCTGGGTATAGGATTCTGATGCTTTAATCTCGGTAAAATCCCATATCTCTGCCCAGAAGTTTTCTAAATTATTAACAGACCATTGGTGGAGTGCTTCATATTCAGCAAAATGAGTGCCATACTTTTCGTTGACATTCTGCATGAACTTGTAGATGTTGGAACTCTTGATCCTCTGTTCCGACGGTTCCCATAATAATTTCGACATTACCTTCCTCTTAGTTGACTCCTGTTCGCAAAAACCTCCCTACCCACAACATTCTTTTATTAGTGTCTTACTCCATAAAAGCTGTAATCAAACTGTTGCCCATTTTTTAAATTTTGTCTTAAAGCGTTCCGACCCACAGCACGAAACTGCGCTCCGTGCTGTTGTTGGTAATCTTCTGACTCTCCGGTTTGGACCAGTAATGCGCTGCGTCACCTTCAACCATGTGAAGGGTTTCATCACTTAACACCAGCTCTATGGAACCTTTCAGAACACAGAGCACTTCCTGCCCATTTTTTATATTTTTTCTTGCAGGAATTGAACGTCCCGGCTCAATAACCAAAATGGATGAATCGATTATGGATCTGTAGTCAGGTGGAAAGAATCGCCGGGTGACAAAACCTATATGCGACAAATCAATGTCATCCCATTCCGATTTTTTTATGAGTACAGCCCTTTTCTGTTTACTCATTTGGGAAAGAATTTCGCCGGCATCAGCACCAATGGCCTGGCAAATCCGTATCAGCGTGTCCACTGACGGGGAATTCACATCATTTTCCACCTGGCTTAAAAACCCCTCTGAAACAGATGCCTTCTCTGCAACCTTTTTAAGGGTCAAGCTCCGATCCTTCCGGTATTTCCTGATGACGGTACCTATATGCATACTGGTACGACCACCCCTTCTGTTAAGGTTTCATATGAGTTAAGACTTAATTTATATTAAACCTTAACAAGAAATCAACATTTAAATGGACTGACGATGATTTTTTTGATTATTTTCCGTAAAGTACAGCAAGGATATTAGTTTTCCCCTTTTTTGACGCAATAAGATGTGGGGTTGTGGAAAGGTAATAAACACTGTCACCTGGATTCAGGTCATAAACATCATCGCCGATTTTAAACAGTGCTGTACCGTTTAAAACAAAAATAAATTCCTCTCCGTCGTGGACGGACATCTCTCCATCTTTGTTTTCTTCAAGCTGAACAATAAAGGATTCCATATGCCTGCCCTTGACATCTGGAGCAAGCGATTTGTATTGATACAGAGATTTGCCATCTTTTTGTGATGTGGACCTAAGCACGTTCTTTTGCTCACCATGCCTAGTAATAGAATAAAGGCAATTGCCTTCACCGGAAACAATTCTTCCGAAAGCACTATCCAGAGCTTTTGAAAGCTTCATTACAGTTCCAAGTTGGGGTTTAAGGGAACCACTTTCGATATTTAGAAGTCTTTTCGATGAAAATCCGGTCATTTTGGACAATTCTTCGATCGAAACTCCTTTTTGCTCTCTTAGCTCCTGTATTCGTCTCCCAACTTCTTCTACATTTTTTTCTTCCTGATTGTTTATCTCACCAGTAAGGTCTTCAAAAAAATCTACATTATCATAGGGTTGTTTGTCTTCAGGAATCATGCTGGCTCCTTAGGTAAGTTTTTTTATATGAAAGTCTCCCTTGGGGGCAGGGCCGACAGAGGGGACTTTCATTTTTTATCAGCAGCCTATGTGACGTGAGATTACCAGTCTTTGAATTTCAGATGTTCCTTCTCCTATATCGAGCAGTTTCTGATCACGGTAGAAACGTTCGACATCATATTCTTTCATAAGGCCGTATCCGCCATGAATCTGAACGGCATGGTTGGCCACACGACCCATTAACTCAGAGCAGTATAGTTTGCCCATTGCAGCTTCTTTTTCAAAGGCCCTTCCTTCATTTTTCAGCCAGCAGGCTTTGTAAAGAAGGTTTCTTGCGCACTCTATCTCAATGGCACAATCGGCTAGTTTAAAAGCAATAGCCTGAAATTTACTGATTGGCTGGCCAAACTGCTTTCTCTGTTTTGCATATTTAAGAGCCTGTTCATAAGCTCCCTGTGCTCCACCAAGCCCCATGGCACCAATGGAAAGTCTTCCACCGTCAAGGGTCTTCAGCATCTGATGGAAACCGTCACCCTGGCTTCCGAGTAAATTTTCTTTTGGAACACGTACATTGTCGAAATAAAGCTCAGCCGTATTTGATGCTCTCCACATCATTTTTTTATGCATCGTGACAGCTTTAAATCCTTTGGTTCCACTCTCAACGATGAAACAGGAATATTCCGGTTTGCCGTTATCTTTTGTTCCTGTAATAGCCTGAACAGTAACACCAAGCGTAAGATCGCAGGAAGCATTGGTAATAAATATTTTTGATCCGTTGATGATCCAGTCATCACCGTCCTGCTTTGCGGTTGTGGTACTCCCACCCGCATCTGACCCAGCGGTGGGCTCAGTTAAGCCAAATCCCCACAGGTAGTTGCCACTGCATAATTTAGGCAGATATTTTTGTTTTTGTTCTTCGGTTCCGAAATAGTATAGAGGACCTATACCCAGTGAGTTTCCTGCCGCAACCGTTGCTGCCTGGGAGCCGTCTACTCTTGCAAGTTCTTCAACTGCGATGATGTATGAGATGTAATCCATTCCCTGACCTTCATACTCATCTGAGACAAACATGCCGAAAAGACCGATTTCCCCCATTTTTTTTGTTATTTCAACAGAAAACTCCTCCTTTTCGTCAAGTTCAGTTGCTACAGGGGTAATTTCTTTTTTGGCAAATTTTCTGACTTCTTTTTGGATCATTTTCTGTTCTTTAGATAAATCGAAGTTCAAAATATTCTCCTTTTCTTTTCATGTTTGAAAACAGATCATGTTGCATACTGCCACGGCCACAGTTGTATTAAGATTTTATATAAGTTAAGACTTAATCTATATTAGACCTTGATAATAAATCAACATTTAAATAGAACGGCGGTGGTTTTTTTGGGAAAAAGCTGCTGAACAATAAGGAAAGGGAAAGGTTTTATGGGGACAATTCATCAGCATTTTTGCGCATAAACATATAACCCCTCTTGTTTTGCTATCCATTCACCTCTGTCCATTTTGGCTTTGATCTGCCGGGCCATCTGCCTGACATTTTGTTCAGTACAGAGATGGTGATGGTCACTAATCATGGGTTGCGGTGGTTCCGACTTAACAACTATTCTGCATCCCAGAGACTCAAGAATAGCGATGACCTGCGGCTGGGTTATGTCATAAACTCCCTCATACAGGGAGGGAGTTTTGCCGAACTCTTCAATCCAGACCCGTGTAAGTCGACTGGGTAGGTAGGGAATCCACGGGATATTACAGTGTCCTTCCCAACTGGTACGGGCATCCTGAGCGCGAATCATAATAACTCCCCCAGGGCGGGTAACACGTACCATTTCCCTGATAACCTCTCCGGGAGTTATAATATGTTCAAATACCCACCATGAACTGACAAAATCGAAACACTCCGAGGAAAAGGGCAAAATCACACCATCGCCAACCAGGCAGCGTTCCCGCCACTTCTTTGGCTTCGAAGCATAGTCTACCAATTTTCTGTAACGCTTTATTTTTCCAAAAAATTGATCAA
>LGVF01395240.1_pt1 | contig 18494 bp, 30 predicted proteins | sample 469901 | NCBI WGS metagenome assembly LGVF01 (sample SAMN03893561, study PRJNA290197) | marine sediment metagenome | material: sediment; isolation source: combined push core samples #3730, #5133, and #5579 collected at Hydrate Ridge | place: Pacific Ocean: Hydrate Ridge
GTAAGTTTACAGAAACGCTAGGCTTATCAATTGAAGAAACTGGTGCTTGGGGTGAAGCAGTAAAAAGAATGGGCGGTGATGCTTCTTCATTCCGTGGTTCACTTGAAGGACTTAATGATCAGTTAACCGACATTACATTAACTGGTGGAGGTGAAGCGGCTGAAATATTCGCTCGCCTTGGTGTTAATGCTGTTGGTGCTGGCGGAAAAATAAAAGGCGCTTTTGAAGTGCTTCCTGAATTAGCTGAATCATTTGAAAAACTAAGTAAATCTGAATCAGCTGCTTTTGGTAAAAAGCTTGGGTTAGATCAAGGGACAATATTATTATTGCAACAAGGCCGCATTGCTGTTGAAGAATTAGTTCTAAAGCAAAAACAACTGGGCGTTGCAACCAAAGAAGATGCCGCCGCCGCCGCTGAATTTAATGATGCATTAGCTGATAGCCAACAAACCTTTGCAAATCTATTTACAAGCGCCGGAACAACTATTTTACCTTTACTAACTACTATGATGAAAGGTTTTGACGCTCTTATTGGTTGGGTTAAGGAAAATGAAACGCTAGTTACTGGGTTCTTTATTGCTATTGGCGCCGTTGTTGCGTCCGTTTACCTTCCTGCTATGCTTTCCGCTGCTGCTGCGACTCTTGTTGCTATGGCTCCATTTTTATTAATTGGAGCGGCTATTGCGGCTGTTGGAGTTGCTTTTGCCTTGCTTTATGAAGATGTTGTTGCTTATCTTGGTGGCCAAGAATCATTTATTGGTGATTTAGCTAAAAAATATGAATGGTTTGGTGACATTGTAGAAGGTGTTGTTGATGGAATTAAAGATAGTTTCAAAATATTAACAGAACTTTTTGATGATGTAATGAATTCAATTCCTGATATTGCCGGCGCATTTGGTGATGCGTTCGGAGAAGCCAAGGCTTTTTTAGGGTTTGGCGATGATGAAATGAATGCTAATTTAGATAAAGCGTTAAGCGTTACAAGTTCAATTGATAATAACCCTTTAAACGGTCAAACCAGCGCTTCAATAGTTAATAGCCAACAATCATCAAGCAGGGTTAACAATGTTACAGTTGGAAGCACCACAGTTAATACGCAAGCCACTGATGCCGCTGGCGTTGCTTCTGCTGTTGGTGATAACCTAAACAATCAAGTATCAATGGCAATACAACAATTTGATGATGCAGAGGCTTATTAATGGACGTTACAGCAATATTAAATGAATCAGGTGAACAGCTTTTTTCTACCGCTAAATTATTAAAAGCTTCTGTTGCTCCAAGCAATACATTTGCTCAACACCCTGTTGAAGATGGAACTGTTGTTTCTGATAATAAAATTATTAATCAAGTTAGAATCTCTATACCTATGATTTTAGATTCTAACGATTACAAAAACGTTTACAAATCAATTCAAGATGCAAGCAATAACGCCGTTATGCTTAGTATTCAAACTAGGGTTGCTACATTTAATAAGATGTATATTGAAAGTTATCCTAGTGAAGAAAGCGCTGCTGTATTCGACACTGTTTCAATGACTGTTAATTTTATTGAACAAATAACAGGAACGATAGTTACTAAAAAACTTGCCGCACCTAATGTTTCAGATGATTCAGATGTTGATACTGAAAACCGTGGCGAGCAATTACCGAAAGCTGATAAGAAAACAAGTTTGCAAAAAATAGCGGGGTTTTTTGGATAATGGAATTAATAACTTTACAGCAAATACCAAACCAAGAGGTGATTGTTACTCTTGATAGTTCAAGGTATAAAATACAAATAAAATCAGCCTCCGGATTCATGACTTACGGAATTGAACGTGATGGTGCTGTTATTATTGAAAACGGCAACAGAATTGTTAACGGTTCGCCGTTGCTTCCTTATAAATACATGGAAGCAGGAAATTTTATTTTAGATGTTCCTGATAGTGAACTTCCAGATTACACAAAATTTGAATCAACACAATTTTTAACTTATGCATCACAAGAAGAACTTGAGGCGGCAAGATGATTGATCCTCGCATTGTTAAACTTGGCATTCAGGTTGGTGATGACCTTAAATTTTATGAAGGTCTTTCAATAAAGGCTAAAGGCGTTAAGTTTACTTCACCCAACCAAGGGCAATGCACAATAACAATACTTAATTTAAATAGCGAAACACGCGAATATTTAATGAGGGTTGCAAATCCATTCAACACCAGCAACGAAAGAAAAAGCGTTATTTTAGAGGTTGGCCGAGAATCTACCGGTACAAGTGTTTTATATGTTGGTGATATATTCAGAGTTTACCCAACTGAAAAACCTGATCTTGGATTGGAATTAAAATGCATCACCGGTAATTTCAATAAGGGTAAATTAGTTTCAAGAAGCGGCCAAGAGCTTTCAACGCTTTCAAGTATTGCTAGCGGTGTTGCTACTGATAACGGTCTAGGTTTATCATTTGAAGTGCCTGATCGAAATATAGCTAATTATTCATTTACCGGTTCAGCCAATGCACAAATAACAAAGCTTGCTGAACTATCTGATTCAGATGTTTATGTTGATAACTCTATTTTATATGTTAAGCCAGCCGGAAAGCCAAAAAAAGGCGCAACGGTTAGAGTATTAAATAAATCAACCGGAATGGTTGGCGTTCCTAAAGGTACTGAAAATGGAATAAATGTTACAATGTTATTTGATTCAGTTTCTCAAATAGGATCGCAACTAAGCCTAACTAGTGAAATTAATCCTGTTCTTGATGGTGAATACAGTATTTATAAATTAGAGTTTGATATAACAAGCCGTGACGGAGCATTTTATTTAAACGCCGAGGCAAACAGAATATAATGAAAGGTTCAAGAAACAACAATGATGATGATTTATTAACTGGCGCTTTCAACGTTATGTTTAATCACATCAATAAGAAAATGCAAAATAGTTTACCGGTAAAGGTAACTAAAGTTTCTGCTGATAGAAAATTTGTCAATGTACAGCCTCAAATATTAGTTGTTGATTCTGAAGGTGGAACAATAATAAGAGGTGAAATAAAAGGTATTCCAGTTGTTACTTCTGGCGCTGGTAACTTCTTGATTTCATTTAATATTTCAGTTGGCGATCTTGGCTGGATAGAGTCAAGTGATAGAGATATTAGTTTATTTAAACAGTCTTATGATCAATCAAAGCCAAATACTAAAAGGATGCATAACTTTTCAGATGCTCGTTTTGTTCCGGATATAATGACAGACTTTGCCATTGATGAAGAAGACGCCAGCGCTTTAGTTATTCAAAATCGCGATGCTTCAGTTAAAATATCCCTAAGTGATTCAAAAATTAAATTAAAAGCGCCGGCGTTAGATATTGAAACAACCGGATTATTTAAAGCTGTTTGCACTGGTGGTATCGACTTAAACGGCGTTACCATAGACGCAGCCGGAACAACATTCTCACCTGTATCATTTACCGCGCCTAATATTGTAGGTACTGTTGATGTTACATTTAACGGTATTTCAGCAAAAGCACACACTCACGCTTACACTTGGACAGATCCAGCCGGAAGCGGAACAACGGACGCACCAGCATAATGAAAACAATATTAGTTGATGATAATGGCGATAGAGTCACAAAAAACGGATTGTTTGTATATTTAATTAACTTAGATGCGGTTAAACAAACTTGCGAGCAAGCAGTTAAACAACAATTAAAAGAACTTCAGTATGATCAAACAAAAGGCATTGAATATTTTAATAACGTATTTACCGGAACGCCTAACTTTCAACTTTTTGAAGCTCAAGCCAGAAACCAAATATTAAATGTTGATGATGTTATTGGCGTTTCCTCTTTCACTTACGAGCAGAAAGATAATGAGTTATCATATAATGCAACTATTCAAACTATTTACGGCAACGGTGAAATAAATGGCAGCGTATAATTATATAAATGCTCAGGGTGTAATTATACCTGACACTTCAACAATAAAAGAAGAAGTTGAAGCTGAATACAAAGAGGTTTACGGCGCTGATTTTGTTGTTGATTCATCAACGGAGCAAGGCCGACAAATTGACGCTGAAATAACTTCAAGAATGTCAGTTGTTAGAAATAACGCCTTGTTAGCAAATCAAATAAACCCAAACATGGCGGAGCAAAATTTTCTTGATGCAATTTACGCTTTAGCAAATGGACAGCGTGACGGAGCAGAACGTTCAACTGTTACTTGTACTGTTACAGGCATTCAAGGAACAATCATACCTGTTGGCAGTAGGGTTCAAGATGTTAACCGTGAAGAATGGGAAGCGACAGTTGCCATTGTAATTCCAGCTTCCGGAACGATAGATTCTAGTTTCATAAGTATTAATTATGGAGCGATATTTGCCGGAATTGGTGAAGTTAATACTATTGTTGATGGCGTTCTTGGCTGGGAAACAGTGACCAATGCAGATGATGCGGTTGCTGGCAAATTAGAACAAAGCGATGTTTCAACTAGGAGGCAAAGAAAAGTTGAACTTGGGGGTAACGCTATAAACAACACTCTTGCCATAATGACAGCAATTAGCGCTTTAGAAAACGTTTCTAGCTTAACATTCAGAGAAAACATATCTGAAGCAACAGTAATTATTGATGGAGTTGAAATGTCTCCTAAATCAACTTACGCTTGCGTTGATGGTGGGATTGAACAAGATATAGCAGACGAATATTATAGAGCTAGAAGTGGGGGAAGTGGTTTTAATGGTGATGTTTTGGTTACTGTAACGGATCCAACATCATTACAAGAAATACCTGTAAGGTTTGATCGTCCAGATGATAAACCGAAGTTAGTTATTGTAACCGTCAAAGTTGGAACTGGAATAGATCCAGTTGATGATATTAAGAGCGCGGTTGTTAATTATGCTAATGGCCTTGTTGATGGTGAAGAAGGTTTTGTTGTTGGTGGGAATGTATCAGCGTTTGAAATTGCGGCGGCTGTTAACTCTCAAATTGCAGATGTATTTGTTTCTAAATGCCAAATTGCTGAAAATGATGGTTCACCAATTTTTACAACTGATACCATCATTACACAGATATTTGAAAAAGCATCCGTTACAGAAGATGATGTTACAGTGGTAACGCTATGACTTATAAATGCGAATTAAACTTATCAACCGCTATAGATTGGCAGCGCGGCAGCGCTGAAAAGCTAAATAAATTAATCACATTAAAGCAGTCTTGGTACGATGATAATCATTGTGTGTTTTGGAATGATTGGGTAATAGATGTTTTTGATTTGCGAACAGCTAACGAATTTGGCTTGTCGGTTTGGTCTATAATTTTAGATTTACCATTATTTGATCAGTCTCAAAAATCAAGGCCTGATTATCCTGCTATTTATTTCGGTTCATTCAAGAAGAATTTTTATAATAGCAATTTCGGTAAAAATGCCTCAACCGTTAATGATTTAACGACTGATCAAAAAAGAATAATGTTACAGTTGAAAGCGTTTATTATGCACATGCGTTCTTCAACTTATGAAATAAACACAAAAATGACTGAGCTATTTGGTTTTAGGGCTGTTTACGTTCTTGATAATTTAGACATGAGTTACACTTATATCATAAGCGACCCTGAACTAATGTCATTTATTAGTGTTATACAAGATTACGATCTTCTTCCTCGCCCTAATTGCGTAAGCGTTGATGTAGTCATAGGTTCAAACCCAACACCATACTTGTTCGGAAGCTCTAGAGATAACTTTGGCAACGGCAATTTTCACATAGGAATTAAATAAAATGGCTAAACGATTTATAACACCATTCGCGGAAGCTGGCGATAGAGCAACAATGCCGGACTTACCAGTTGGGACAGATTCTAACTATCAAACCGGTTACCCTTCACAATATGAAGAAGATCCCGTTGTTAATCCATCAACAGCAAAGTTTGTTGAACGAGATAAAAGCAATCAACTTTATAATGATATAACAGCAAATATAAAAGAATGGCAAGAACACACATATCCATCATTTATAACTTCAGCTGTTAACGGTGGCGTTCCTTTTGCTTACAAGAAAAATTCAATTGTTACTTATTTAGGGGTTGATTACACCTCTATTGTTGATGGCAATGAAGATGTTCCTCCTTCTAGTAAATGGGAAATTTACAGTACATCTTTGATAGACAACCCTTACAAGCATGGTGCTGTTGGTGATGGCGTTGCTGATGATACAGCTGCTTGGAACTCTTGGCTTTCATCATCAAGAAAGAATAAAATGATTCCCGTTGGTAGTTACTTAGTTTCTGGTGTTGTTAAGGTTTATACAGTGCCGACCTTTGTTGTTACAACATTAAATAATCATGCGGCTGGTTATTTGTCGTTTGAATCTAATACTACCGGCTATAACAACACAACTAGCGGATATAGATCACTGCAAAACAATACTGAAGGGTTTGATAATACTTCCTTCGGCGTCCAAGCCATGAAAGACAATACAACAGGTAATCGAAATACTGCAATAGGTGTAGACGCTTTAGCCAAAAATACGATCGGAGATCACAACTTAGCTTTAGGGCAAAATGCACTAGGCTTTAATACAACCGGAACTTACAATACAGCATTAGGTATTGATGCTTTAGAATTTGGTTTAAATAATAATTTCAATACTGCCATAGGTCAGTATGCAGGATTGAACCTTGATAATTCCAGCTCTAATACAGTTATAGGGTATAACACATATCAAGCGGCAACATCTGGAAATGGAAATACTTCATTAGGTTTTGACACTTTAAGGGATCAAGATGGTGTTGATGGTAATACTGCTATCGGTACGGAAGCAGCTAGAGGAAATACTTCAGGTACATTTATTACCGCCGTTGGTTATAGAGCAGCGAGAAGTAACACCATTGGTACGCATATCACAGCTTTAGGTGATCAGGCTGCATTTAAAAATATAGATGGTTCGCATAACTTAGCAATGGGTTTTACGGCTTCATATAACAACATTAGTGGCACATATAATACTTCTATTGGTGATAATGCGTTATTCTCGAACACAGGGAGCAATAATACAGCCATAGGTGGATTTGCTGGCTACAATATAACAACAGGAACGCAAAATACATTTATTGGCTATGCGGCCGGATTCACTGGAAGCCAAAAAGTAGACGCTGTTAACACTACAGCGATAGGGCGCGGAGCTTTCACAACTGATGATAATACTGTTCAATTGGGTAACCCTTCTGTTGTTGGTGTTGGTGTTGGTGCAAATAATATGTATTGGTTGGCTGCATTGCCAACTACGGGCATTTGGGCTAGAGGTAGTGTTGTTTGGAATTTATCCGCTGTAGCTGGTGGCTCTATGGGTTGGATGTGCGTTACTGCTGGTGATTTCGCAGGAACGCCGCCAGTATTTAAATCAATGCCTAATCTGGCGGTATAATTAAACCTTTAAAGAAAAAATTGAATAGCCCCTTAATTGGGGCTTTTTAATGGAAGCGGAATTTCGCCATTACATTCACATTCAAAACAATATTTAACATACCATTCAGGATAATTCATTTTCACATTCCTTAATTTAACCCAACATAAACACCATCAATAATATCAATCACATGTTGATCACAACAAGCAATCCCACATAATCCGCCTTTTGATTTAACATCATTCAAACGTTTTAATTGATCTTCACTTGCTCCGTGATTTTTCTTTTCAAAGGCTTCAACATCTTTAAATTCAATCATTACTATTTGACCGTTTTTATTATATCCGGTTGTATCGCCCCAGCCTTTACAAGCAAGATGCATCCAACCACCACCGCGAACCCTAACTTGTCCGGCTTGTGTTCTGGTTAATTCAATGCCAAGCTTTAAGGCGCAATCTAAACCTTCACGCTGAATTTTATTTTCACTCTTTTTACGTTGGCTATCTGTAAACATTAGGCTGAAGTCTCCATAATTGCGTTGTAAACGTCAATATTTGGCACTTTATAGCCTTGTTGCTTCATTGATTGATACATTCGTTTAAATAAACTTCTTTGTGTGCCAAATCGACTTACAAAGGCTTTCTTGCATTTACCAACATGAAATTCATGATCCATATTGGGATCGTGCAATTCAAAAGGAACAGGGATTATAAACCAATGACCAATAGCAACTTTGTTTTGCTTTGCTGAACGGCCTAAAACGTGATGGCGTTGAATATCTGAATTGTGAATATAATCACTACCATATAAATCACCAAGGCCATTTTCCATGATGAAATATGTAATATCAGCCATCCATTGTTTTTGCGCTGTATTCGCTGGTTTAGTTGCCATTTAATTAATCCTTATTACGGGTTTTATTATTCTGCCGGCTGGCATATCAATATAATCTGAACATGGTTCTTTTACTGGATAGCACACAACAACATATTTACCTTTTGGGTTTTTAGGCCTGATGAATTGCTTGTATCGTTTACCTTTCCAATAAAATTGCATTTCATAGGGTATTTCTTTCAATAAAACTTTCTTTTTGCCAAAACCACATTTAAAGCAATATATTCTTTTTCCATAAGTGAATTTATGATCACCGGTAGTTATTAACTATTTACAAGTTCTACATTCACAAGTAACGCCTGATCTGGTTAACATCATTAATCCTTATTTTATTGACCTGTATTATTTAGCCATTCTCTGGCTTTTTCTGTGCCATCGTTTGTGTTTGTTTTACTTTTAACTTTGGCCTTAGACTTAACTTCGTCTTTACTTTTATTTTTCCTGAAAGAGTTTAAAAAACCTTTGAATTTTTCGCGTTCGGACTCTTCTAGTTTGAAAATTTCAGTTTCAACTTTTAATCTTGTTATAGAACCACGCTTAAAATTATGCATTAACAATGCGGCCATTCTCTGTAACTCAATATCACGGCGTTCTTGATCTGATATCAATGCTAGATTGTAGCTTTTCATTAAAGATACTTATAAATAGTACTTGCGCCGATATTCATGGCAAAAGCTATCTCTTTAACTGATTGGCCTTTTGCTTTCCTATTGTGAATCTCTTCAATCATTTTCTTTTTAAGCGGCTTACGCCCGAACTGTTGACCTCGTTCTTTAGCTTTACGAATACCTTCACGCTGGCGAGACTTGATCATGGTCCTTTCAAACTCAGCAAACGCGCCCATCATTTGCAACATTAGATTACCCATAGGATTATCTTTGTTGCCGAATTCAAGGTTTTCAGTGATAAATTTAATTGATACGCCTTTAGAAACTAAATCACCTACAATATTTTGAAGATCTCGCTGATTTCTAGCCAAGCGATCAATTGAATGAACAATTAAAAAATCACCTTCACGAAGGAAGTTAAGGCATTCTTGAAGTTCTGGCCTATCCGTTATGTTTTTACCGGATAACTTTTCTTCAAAAACTTTATCGAGTTCAACGCCGTCTAACTGACGCGCCGTATTCTGATCAACTGAAGAAACTCTTATATAACCTACTTTCATTTAATTTTTGCTCCTACTTCGCCAGAAACAAACCAGCACTGAAGCCGATTAATAAACCCAAGAATAGAGCGGCAATAATCACCACTTCCATTCGCCTAACAATTTCCCGTCTACTATGTGTTGAGTTATAAATTTTAAACATATTCAAATCCTAACTTTTAAATAACTCGCGTATCGTGTTCAGGACTTTTATTGCAATAGTCCCACCAAGAATCAGATTCGCAATCAAACCATTCTGACTCGCCTATTTCTCGCCATTGCCTAATGGGTTTTATTGGGTTGCTATAGCTCATTTACTCACCTCTACTTAAATAGCTGCAATTTCGCGTTTTAGTTTTTCGGTATCTTCTTGAGATAAACACATAACTAATTCGCATCGCATTTCTTTGCTATAAATAGTAATCATTGCCTCGCCATTTTCTGAGTCAATATCCATTTTATTACCTTCGTTTTCAGTACATTTAAACATTGTTATTCCTCCGTCTACTTTGATGGAAACTGTTCTTGCTCTAAGGCAATTTCACAGCTATTTAATAAAGTTGCTTTATGTTCTAGTGATATTTTCATTAAACCTAACTGTAAGTTTAACTCTGTAATAACCTTTTCAGTTTCAACCTTGTCGTAAGCGATAACGAATTCATCACTATTGTTATGTCTGTACTGTCTAATGGCTTTAGTTAAATCTGGCATTACTCACCTCTACTTTGAAAGGCAGTTATCTAGCGTTATATAGACACACGCAAATAAAAACGCTAATAATACAAATGGGGATAATAAAATTCTACCCCATAACTTAACGTGTGAACCACTACCAACTATTAAATGAAAGGCTTCTTTTATTTCTTTAACGTATTTCATATTCAAATCCTACTTTGATAGATTATTTTTCTAGTCGCTTCATTACTTCTCTAAAAGCGACCGAAACGTAAAAGCCATTTTCAGCACCGTCTGCACCGTCTGCACCAGTAGCGATAAAAGTTTCAAAATCTTTATANNCGGTATAGCTACGGTTCTGCCATTACTTTGTAAAAATCTTACGAATTCCATTGCTACCTCTCCGTCTACTTTGAAATAAATTTTCTTGCTTCATTCTGATTGTTGAGCCTGTTTCGTAAATCTTGAACAATCTGTATAGTTTTTCTAGCATGTGATCATACATACTTATGCCGCTACCATCACAAGTATGAGCGCCCAATTTGTGAAAATGGTAAAACCTTTCAATGGTGTTTACCCTTCCGATATGAACATGCATATTGTTATCAAGTGCCGAAATCACTATTTGATCAGCTTCAACACTATCTTTAAATTCCGTACTTCCACCTAAAAATATTGCATCAGCATTACTAGGCCATTCATCAAAGCCATCTTGAACAACGAAGGCTTTTTTATATCCGTCTGCGATATGGTGATAATCACCCCACATTGATAGAGTTTCCTTATGGTCTGCTATCTTATCGGGTACAGCTGCAAACAAACATTGACCTCTGAACTCAAACTGATTTTTAATTAACTTCGTAAATCCTTTTATCTTCGCACCAGTAAAACCGCCATTATCAATGCCAAAAACATCTTCACATCTACGGTATTTAGTTAATGGAGTTAGCAACTGACCAGCGATTAATTCATTAGCTTGTAGTCTGCGCTCCCTTATCCTGTTAGAACTACCATCTATAAGAAATTTCAAAGCTTGACGCTAGATAAAACAGAACCTTTAACTGGTAATTCGTTTACGCAATCTTTAACGAAAAACCTACCCTTGAACTTTTTGCAGGCAAAAGTTCCAAATTCAGTAACAACTAACCATAGGTTTTTACGAGATTCTTCAACCGCCACTTCCCATTCCTTTTTAACTTCCATTTTGCTTTCCTTTTTCTATAATCGTTTACTAAGCGCTATCAGTAAGTTACGTTAAAATTAACTCTATAAATTTACGTCTAGCTCGATTTATTAAATTCTAGACCTTAATATAATTAAAATCAAGCGTTATTTTGTGATTGATGCGACTTAAATCAAGAATAAGTTAACATTTTAACCGCAGCATCTTCAGCTTCATCTTCATTTTTGAAGTAACGAGATAGCACAAATCGCCAAAGAGTACCGAATACAGCCTTGTATAACTCATGAAATTGGTGTTCATCCATAGAACCGAAACTGATTGAATGAGCAACTTTTTTAACTCCGGTTGGAACAATCACTTCATCATAAAAACCTGATTCAATAATCATTTCAGTTCTGAATGGTTCAAAGGCTTTTTGAATATTTTCAATTTGTGATTTTCTTAACGTGCTTTCAGCCTTCATAAATTCACGGCCCCAATCCAACATCACCCCGTTATTGTTTGAGGCATTATCAAGCGTTTGAAATATCTTGGTTGCAATGCGTTTTTCATCATTGGTAAGAACGCCGCTTGATGGCTCGTAATAATCGAATGCCAAATTAAGCAAACCAAAGAAACGTTTATGATATTTATAGTTTCTTGATTGCGTAAACTTGCCACAAATAACGCGGCCTAATTTCCACTTGTTATAAATTTCTTTATCAGCTTCAGAAATAGGAACAAGGCCGGTTGATGTTTTAATAAAGTTAACCTCTGCCATTTGAGAGCCTTTTTATTTCAGTAAGAGCATTTGAAAGTTGAATTTCCAAAAGGTGCTTTTCATCTTCAAGAATTTTAACTTGCTTGACCAATTCACATTTAGGAACATCTAACATATTTCCACAGCATGAATTTTTAATTATCTCGCTTGCTTTAATCATTATGATAACGCCTGTTCTAAGTAATTGGCCTTGATAGCAAAAACCTTTACTGGATCTTTGCCGAAATGAGGGTGAGTTATTGCTTTAACCGTATAGCCCATATAAAGCATTTCAATTCGTTTTGATTGATCTTCTTTTGATGGATAGCCAAGGGTTAAAATTAACTTGGTGAATTTTTTCATTTGAAGACGCTTGCACCAATATTCGTTATAAAGTCGAAACTCTTCAATTTTTTCAAACTCTTTTATTTTAGTGAAATATTCACCTTTTAGCGCAAGTTGTAAATTGATTGTTTTGTTTTTCATGTTATAGTTCCTTTACTGCTTGGACGTAGTGTTTTTTCATGTTGCTTTCCGTTTTGCCGCTATTTTACGATAGCGGCTTTTTTATTTGTAAAATTCAGATTTTTTTACATAACTTGTTATTTGCGATCCAATCTTAAACGGATTAAATACAAGTACAAATTGTGGTTTGTTATTGCCACCTATCGGATCACCATCACCATTTAAGAAAGCTAATCTTCCGCTTGAATATTCACGTTTACTATCTGGTGTTTCATCACTGATTATATTTCTAATTTCACTAACACCCTTAAGAGCTTCAGCAAACCAACCAACACTAGTATCAGCATTAAGCAACATAACAACACCTAAACCGTTTACTTGTGCTTCAAGTGACTGTTTAACCCATGGCATAGGGTTTGAATAAGGACAATTCAACCAAACATAATTGTTACCGGTAAAAGGATATTTTTTATCAATAACTTCAGCCCAGCAAAAACTAAGTGAATCATATTCTTCAGTAAAGTGAAGATCACAAAGTTTATTTTCATTAGTGCTAGCCATATCAGCAACAAAAGAAAACTCTTTATTTAATGCGTTGAACACTTCCGGCGGTGTTCTCCATAAGTCATTAGCCATTATTTTTCCTTATCTATGTTTTGAATAGTGATTACAGTTATCACAAATTGGAGCGCCGCAAACAAATTGGCCAGCATAAGAACAACTTTGTGTTGCTGGTTCTTCACACATGCAACATTTATCTTGATGCTTTTCACACTGACCGTTATCTAAAATTTCAGTTGATTTACAATTACCGGCGTAAGCCATAGAAAAACCACAAATCGGAATCGGCGTTTCTACTTTGTTAGAAAGTTGTTTGATCTCTGAAACTAAAATTACATTTTGCTTTTTTCTAACAGCGCCAGCAAAATCAATTGCATAAGCATATTTAGCTAAAGCAAGCTGAATGCCTTTGTTCAATCCTTCCTGATAACCTTTGTCATAACCTTTTTTATAACTCATTAGCTTTCCTTGTTACCTAAACGATATTGTTTAATGCCGTCCTGAATTCTTGCAAATTCATTTGATGGCTGCTTATTTTTCTTGTGGTTTTCTAGTTCAATTCTACCGGCTAGCTTGTTTGGTAATAATGAAATATCAGTTCTTTCAAAGTTTTTGTAAGCTGCAATAAATTCTTTATGCTTCCATACAAGTTGCGCTTCAGTTTGTGAACAAATGAATTTCCAACCACCAAGAGCTTTAACCGCGGCCATTGCTTGCCGATCTTCAATCTCAAGGTTGCCATGCGAACCGGTTTTTCTAATTTCACTAAGGATAACTAGCCATTGCATTTGCGCCTGATCATCAAGAAGCTGTTCTTGCTGCTTAGTGTTACCGGTAAATATTTTCACAATATCAGCCGACTTAGGGAAAAACTGGCCGTTATCAGGATTCATGCGGTGAAGGCTTGCGGCCTGTTTGAATTGTTCAATATTCAACGGCTTTAAGTCGTACCAATAAATTTTAGTCAATGCTTCAGTGATCTCTTTGCCATAGTATTCACCAAGGCCAATCATTATTTCTTTAAATTCTGTTTCTTCATGTTTTTGCATCAATCTAGCTCCAAATCCATAATGTTATTAATATTCCGTTCAGTGACGGCGCTATATTTTTGTGGCGCTGCTTGTTGAGCATTGCCGGCAAACCTTTCAATGTTTTCACCAGAACGGCAAATCAACTCTAAACAATCAAAAACTTTTTGCTGATCGTTCTTACCCATATTGTGAGGCGTAACAGAACAGCCATAAATAGCTTGTTTTATCTGATCTAGCGTGTAGCCCTCCTTTAATCTTGCGTTGATTGCCTTTAATCGTTTGGGCGTTAATTTGGCTGAATCATTCTTTTTCATAACCTTCTTCCAGTAACTGAAGATTTCAAACGGTTCATTGGCGTTAGCTGATGGCTTGTCTTTAACTTGGTTATTGGTTCTTGGTTCTTGGTTCTTGGTTCTTGGTTCTTGGTTAGGTGGAGCTTCGTTTGATAAATCAACCTTATCGTTCACGGTTGGCTCACGGTTCGTGCTTTTACCTTTACCTTTCGTTTGTTTTTTCTTCTTTTCACGCTCAATAGCAATGCGTTTATTGATCAGGCTGTTGGCGTGATACTTATCAAGATCTTCTTGAATTCGCCCCTGAATAAATAAACCATCCTCTTCAGTGAAGAACTTCTTCAATACAAACTTAACAGCATCAACTTCAGCATCCGAAGAAGCCCAAACCCAATCAATAGCATCATCAAGTGTTGGGAAAATTTCACGGTCATAACACGCATCAATCAAAAGCGTGTACGCTCCGTGCTGTAAAATTGATAGCCGACCAGCTTTTTTGTGGTAATCGCCAATGTTTCTTTTGTAATAGTGCATAACTACTCACCTAAAAAAGTACTGATAACGCCAATAATTCTGTTGTATTCCTTAATTGGCATATATTTCCTTTCCCTTTGTTTTCTCATTTCACCACCTCTGAAAACTATTTTAAGTTTATCTTCATTTTCATTTAGTAGTTTCACAATGTCTTCTCTTAATTTTACTGTAGAAACGAAGCTACTATTTTTAGGGAGCGTTCTATTTAATGTTGGCTGCATTTTTACAATAGTATTAGCTTCTAGAACAGTTGCTTTATCTGGATCACATATTTCAAAGCTAAATTTAATAAAATCCTTTCCATCCCTGAAATGGTCGTAAATTCTATTTTCAAGGCTTTTAGTACTGCCAACATAAGTACAAATATCATTTTCATCAAACAAGCAATAAACACAATGTTCATTCTCTTTTGGTGTTGATACCCCTTCAAATATTCTGTTTAACTTTATGGTGCTAATCATTTTTGAATCTCTTTTTTGTGTTGAGAAAGAATTAACTCATGAATAACCGCTTGCTTAGTATTATTAAGCTCGCCTTTGTTTTTTCTTTTGTCTGAAATTTCAGTAAGAAGCTTATCTATATTGTCATTCAATTTAACTTGTTTCATTTTTACATACCTATTGTATTGTTGGATTAAGTGAAGTTTACCTTAATTAAACTTTAAGTCAAATAAAAGTTTACTTTATCATTTCTCGTTGCTATTATTTAAATCGTCCAAACAGNNAGCAATATGGCTATCGAATGGAATAGCACTTTTGAAGAACAACCTGAAGCTGGTAAAGAGTTAATAGCTAAAAATCCACTTAAACCAGCCGGATATAGCACAGCCGCTAAACAATGCAAAGTAATGAAGTTTCACCCGTCTTTTGATAGTGACCTTATAAAAGATGTAATGCTTGAAGAAAACTTAACCTTATGGAGTTACACAGAATGAGCAAATCAGAATTAATAACCAAGGATGAAACAATTCATCCGGTAGCAACACAGCAAGATCAGTACATGGGATTGATTCAAATGGCTGTTGAAAAAGGCGCTGATATTAACCAGCTTGAGAAGCTTATGGATCTTCAAGATAGATTTGAAGCCAAGAACGCCAAGAAATCTTTCTTTAATGCGCTATCAATATTTCAATCAATGACGGTAACCATTAAAAAAACAGGGTTAGCTTCGTTCCCTACAAAAAATAACGGAAGAACTGAATACACGTATGCAAAGCTTGAAGATATAGCGCGAGTAATAAGACCAAGTTTAAAAGAAGCTGGTTTATCTTATCGTTATGAGCAAAGCAGCGATAATAATTTAATGACAGTTGTTTGTATTGTAACCCAAAAAGAAGGCCATCAAGAAAGAACTTCAATGAGCGCTTTTGCTGATCAAAGTGGCAGCAAGAACCAGATACAACAAATTGCTTCAACCATTAGCTATTTACGCCGCTATACATTAACCGGTGCGCTTGGCATTACAGTTGGTGATGATGATGATGATGGCGCATGCTATAACCCTGAAGAAATTGATCAGGTACAGCATGAAAGCATTAACACTGAAGAAAAAGATATTACGCCAAGCAATGAATTTTACCCTGAAGAGTTATTTGATAAAAATATTTCTAAATGGTTAGCAGCAATCGAAAACAAGAAAAAAACAGCAGAAGAAATAATTTCAATGGTCAGCACTAAAGGCCAATTAACAGAAGAACAAACTAAAACTATTAAAGGTGAAGTGTAATGATTACGTTAACGCTAGTTCAAGGAACTGAAGAGTGGAAAAAAGCTCGTTTAGAATTATTCGGCGCAAGTGAAGCCCCTTCAATGATGAATGATTCAAAATTCATGAGTCGCAACGAGCTTTTAAAATTAAAGTTTACCGGTAAAGCAAAGCCAGTTTCAGCGCATTTACAAAAGATTTATGACAAAGGTCATGCCACTGAAGAAATGGCGCGCCCAATTGTTGAAGCTAAAATTGATGAAGAACTTTATCCGGTAACAGGCCAGTTAGAAAATAGTAAAATAATGGCTTCGTTTGATGGCCTTACCATGATGGAAGATACGGTTTTTGAACATAAGCTTTATAATGCGATACTTGCCGAAAATGTAAGAAACAATGTTTTAGAAATGCATTATGTTTGGCAGCTTGAACAACAGCTTTTAGTTTCTGGCGCTGAAAAGGTTATTTTTGTTACTTCTGATGGTACTGAAGATAATTATGAATCAATGGAATATTTCTCAATACCTGAACGCCGTGAAGCTTTAATTGCTGGTTGGGCGCAATTCGAAAAAGATTTAGCCGAGTATCAACCGGAAGTTAAAAAAGAAACTGTTGTTGCTAAAGAGATCGCAACATTGCCTTCTTTAGAAATTGAATTAGTTGGCGAGGTTAGCAATAGCAACTTGGCAGTTTATAAGGGCAATGCTTTAGCCTTCATTGAATCAATTAGAACTGACTTACAAACTGATCAAGATTTTAAAGATGCTGATGCAGCAATAAAATTTTGTGACTCAGCAGAAAAAGAGCTTGAAGAAGTAAAGAAAAGAGCGCTATCAAAAACAGAAAGTATTGACGTTTTATTTAAAACCATTAATGAACTTAAAGATAAAATGCGTGAAAAACGCCTTGAACTAAACAAGCTAACAACAGCAAGAAAAAAAGAAATAAATAACGAATTTATATGGGGATCTGTTGAGGTCGTTGGTAAGTATATTGAAAGAATCAACAAAGAAATAAATCCTATACGCATAGAATCCGTTATTGATTGCCCTCTTCAAACGCATTTTGAATTAGCTATAAAAGGCAAACGAACAATTGAAAGTAAAAAGAATGCTGTTGATGGTGTTATTGCTGAATTTAAAGTTATGGCAGAAGCAACGAAAACTCTTATTCTTTTAAATTTATCTACGCTTCGTGAGCTTGCCGGCGAATATGAATTTCTGTTTATGGATTCACTGGAACTAGTAAAGAAAGAAAATGAAGATTTAATTGCTGTTATCAAAAACCGTATTGCTGATCATAAAGAAGCCAAGGCCAAAGAACTTGCTGAACAAAAGGCACAAATTGAAGCTGAAGCAAAAGAAAAAGCTGAACGTGAAGCGACTGCTAAACTTGAAGCTGAAGAAAAGCGTATTCGTGAAGAAGAACGCGCCAAAGTTCAAGTTGAAAATAAAGCTAAAGAAAAGCAAGCTATTGAACAGTTACATCAAGAGCAATCGCAAACGCCAGCACCAACCGCTGAAGATGCTTTAAATGAAGCCATTACTACTGATGAAAAGCCAGTTTCACAACGATTATCAGAACGCTTTGCTAATATTGATATTGCCAAAGATGAACCGGAAGTTAATCCAACCGACTTAGCAAGAGCCAAAATAAAAGCAGTTATGCCACCGCAGTACTCAAAGTATATTGATGATGTTCTTGCTGGTGATTTTGCTTTTGAGATAGCAAAGATTTTATAATTAACCAACTACCGTAAAGCCTAATAGTTAGCTTTTTAGTTTAATTTAAGTTAACTTTTAGTTTACTTTATAGTTTTATTTCTCTATCATAACTACATCAACAACCAAGAAAATAAAAATAGGAATTACCATGAAAAAAGTATTATCGTTCAAAACAGAAACAAAC